>ERZ808051.78-NODE-78-length-128955-cov-10.348795_pt1 | contig 128955 bp, 117 predicted proteins | sample MGYA00380199_ERZ808051 | MGnify/ENA primary metagenome ERZ808051 (study PRJEB31490, sample SAMN06133391) | mouse gut metagenome | isolation source: J11 | host: mice | place: China: Chengdu | collected 2015-05 ... | reverse complement strand
TTTGTATCTTTCTTAAGTGTGGTAACTTAAAGATACCATAAATCCATATGGAAGAGTTATTTTTTTGATAGAACTTTCAACTCTCAAGTATAAAAAATTATATTATAAAAAATATATCAGCTTTTATTATATCAGCTTTCTCGACTTTTTCAAGTCATTCACTTTCCTTTAGCCGCCCGCTCTATCAGGCAAAAATTCTGCACGCCCTAATCCTTTTCAGTATACACGTTACCGTGAGACAAGTCAAAAAAATTTACCTGTTTTTCGGTGCTGGATCTTTTTAAAAATTTTTCTTGAAAGCTTCTCTCAGATATGGTACGATAGCAAAAGAATATATTGGGAAACAGGAGGAAATGGTTATGTCGAATACGTCTTTCACTGCTCAGTCTGGTTTTAGATCTATTTGTCATTTTCATTTTCAGATATTTCAGTTCATATATTTCAGTTGAGGAGAATTGATTTCTCCTTTTTTATTTCACATTTTTGTACAAACTTAGGAGGTTTTTATGAGACATTTAATGAGTCCACTTGATTTTTCCACGGAGGAGTTGGACAGGCTCTTTACGCTTGCCGAGGATATTGAGAACAATCCCGCCAGGTACGCGCATGTCTGCGAAGGAAAAAAACTCGCCACCTGCTTCTATGAGCCAAGCACCCGCACCCGGTTAAGCTTTGAGGCCGCGATGCTCAACCTCGGCGGTCAGGTGCTGGGGTTTTCCGATGCGAATTCTTCCTCCGCTGCCAAGGGGGAGAGTGTGTCGGACACGATCCGCGTGATCTCCTGCTTTGCTGACATCTGTGCGATGCGTCACCCCAAGGAGGGCGCGCCCATGGTAGCTGCTTCGCGCTCATCCATCCCCGTGATCAATGCCGGTGACGGCGGTCATCAGCATCCCACCCAGACACTCACGGACCTGCTGACCATACGCGCGATCAAGGGACGTCTCAACAGCTTCACCATCGGACTCTGCGGCGATCTCAAATTCGGCCGCACCGTGCACTCGCTGATCAATGCGCTCGTGCGCTATGACAATATCAACTTCATATTCATATCCCCGGAGGAACTCACGATCCCCGACTACATCATCGAGATGCTCCGCGAGAAAAACGTATCTTTCAGCGAAGTGCGCAAGCTCGAGGAAGTCATGCCAAGACTCGATATCCTCTACATGACCAGAGTGCAGAAGGAGCGCTTCTTCAACGAGGAGGATTACGTGCGGTTGAAAGATTACTATATCCTCGACAGGGAAAAGATGGAACTGGCAAAATCCGACATGATCGTCCTGCATCCGCTTCCCCGCGTCAACGAGATCTCTGTCGAGGTGGACGATGATCCCCGTGCCGTGTATTTCCGCCAGGTGCAGTACGGCGTGTATGTGCGCATGGCTCTTCTTCTGACACTATTGGAAATAGACGTTTGAATATTTGAACAGGAGGTTATCAAGACATGTTAAATGTAGGAAAAATCGAGGAAGGATTCGTCCTTGACCATATCAGGGCAGGAAAGAGCATGAGCATCTACAAGCACCTGGGGCTTGACAAGCTCGACTGCACCGTGGCGATCATCAAAAATGCAAGAAGCGACAAGATGGGAAAGAAGGATATCTTAAAAGTCGAGTGCGACATCAACACGCTCAACCTCGACATCCTGGGCTTCATCGATCACAACATCACCGTCAATGTCGTCAAAAACTGCGAGATCGTGCAGAAACTGCCGCTCTCTCTCCCAAAGGAGATCAAAAATGTGCTGAAATGCAAAAATCCCCGCTGCATCACATCGATCGAGCAGGAACTCCCCCATATCTTCGTCCTCACTGACGAGAAGAAGGAGATCTACCGCTGCAAATACTGTGAAGAGAAATATGGCAGCAAGGATCATTTTAAGATCTGACCAACCTGTAGGCGCGCAGGGGAAGTCCCCTGCGCGCGCATCAGCAGCATATTCTTAGACAAAACTCAATATTTCGTCCTTGGGCTTTTTGGCCGGCCGGACGCTGACTGCATGCAGGACCGGTCCCTCACCGTTGTAATCCTTCCAGAACTCTCTGTGGACGGAAGCCGTCACCTCCACCCACTCCTTGTTTGTAAGTTCACTGCACCTGTCATACTTACATGCATATCCCAGAAAAGCCATGTCGTCCGCACAGCATGTCATCGCCATTCTCCCCGGCACGAAGTACTCGTCATTGCTGTCCTCGGGCTTCAGTACCATCGCCTTGAATCGGATCGTCTTGTCAATATAGCGATCGAGATTGTCCATGGCATCCAGATAGAAAATACCGTAGCCATAGTCGTCAAGATCCAGTCGCTCACACTTTAAGTCGTATGGCAGATCCTCCTCAAAGATCTGGTTCACCTCACCGTTCTTGTCCTCAAAGATGATCTCCGCCTGCGGATTCACAGCTTTTACATTTCTCTTGAAGCCACTCAGCTGATCTGCCATCCCGTCGCAGCGGTTAAAGATGATCAGCTCCGATTTTCTGATCATCTCTGCCAGCAGGGAGCGCATGTTTGTATAATAATTCTGAAATGTGGAGGCATCGATCGTCGTGATCTGCTGTTCAACCCGCCAATGCCACGGCATCTTGAGATTCTTAAAGTTCCACATGCCGTTGTACTCGATGATGATGCGCTCCGGCTTATACTTCTTCTCAAGCTCGATCAGATTTGCAGAGGTCATCTGCGTCTCCTCGTCCACTACCTCCACGATCGTACGGCTGTTTTTGAGGATGTCCTCGTCGTACTCGATCTCGCCCTCCTCGCAGAGTATCAGCAGTGTCGTACCTTTCGTCTGAAAATAGGGCTGTGAAAGCGTGTAGGATATAAACTCCGTCTTGCCGCTCTCCAAAAATCCATTGATAATATATACGGGCTTCATATTTTCTCCACTCCCTGTAAAATGTGTGTCATAGACACACCCTTTTTTCGATATCTCTCGTCACCCCGGACTCTCCGGGATCATCTGCGAAACAAGGTCTTTAGATTCTCCTCATTGAGCTGTGCACCGATCACGCAGATCTTTCCTGTGACTTCGGCAGCGCCAGTGCGCACATTGCCCTCACCCGGAACATAGTCAAAGTTCAGCCACGTGCCGTCACCAGCCGAGACCATACCCTTCGCGCGGAGGATCGAACCGTATTTCTTCTCATCCTCAAGTTCCTCCAGGATGTGCTCAAGCTCTTCCCTCGTGTAAGCTGTCGGTGTCTCAAATCCCCAGCTTGCGAAAATTTCGTCGGCATGATGATGGTGGTGATCGTGGTCATGACACCCGCACGTGCACTCCTCGCCGTGCTCATGATGATGGTCATGATCGTGATCGCAATGATGTCCATGTCCCTCGTGGTCGTGGTCATGGTCGCAATGATGTCCGTGCCCCTCGTGGTCATGGTCGTGGTCGCAATGATGTCCATGTCCCTCGTGGTCGTGGTCATGGTCGCAATGATGTCCGTGCCCCTCGTGGTCATGGTCATGATCGCAATGGTGTCCATGTCCCTCGTGGTCGTGGTGTCCGTCATGAAGTTTTGAAACCTCCGCCATCAGCTCCGCCTCCAGATCCTTTGCGTTCTCTATCGTCTCAAGGATCTTCTTTCCGTCAAGCGCCTCCCAGGGTGTCGTGATAACCGTCGCCTTGTCATTATGTTCACGAATGATATCGAGTGCCGCATCCAGCTTGCTCTCGCTGATATCCGCCGTCCTGCTCAGGATGATCGTACCCGCATGCTCAATCTGGTTCAGGAAAAACTCTCCGAAATTTTTCGCGTACATCCTGCACTTGTTCGCGTCAACAACGACAACCGCGCTGTTCAGCTCCACCTCCGCATCGGTATCTACATCCTGCACTGCCTTCATGACGTCGGAAAGCTTGCCCACACCGGACGGCTCGATCAGGATCCGCTCCGGATGATACGTCTCGATCACTTCCTTCAAAGAACTGCCAAAATCGCCCACCAGCGAGCAGCAGATACAGCCCGAATTCATCTCCTTGATCTCCACGCCTGCCTCTTTCAGGAATCCGCCGTCAATGCCGATCTCACCGAACTCATTTTCGATCAATACAACCTTGGATGCATCGAGCGCCTCCTGCAGCAGTTTCTTGATCAGCGTCGTCTTTCCAGCGCCCAGAAATCCGGAAAATATATCTATTTTTGTCATCTTGAACAACCTCCTCGATAGCTTACTGTGCCTGATTATTTAATCTCTAATTTTTTAGTTTATCACAAACTGTCTGAACTTACCAGATGTCCAGATATTAAATTTCAATAAATTAGTAACAGTTCAGCCTTCGGCTTCCTGTTACAAGCGTCAAGCCATGCCGAAACCGCTTTGCGGTTGGCTTGATGCATCTCTGCCACCGTGCTTTCTCACGGACTTCGCAGCACAGTGCGAAGTCCGATCAGCGTGTACGCAAAAATGACTTAGACCAGATACCACTGCAGCTCTGCCGCCGGGATCTCCTCAAAATTGTCGGCGCCATCGCCCTTCCTGAGATATACATTGCGGATCCCTGCCTGTATGATCATGCGGGCGCACAGCGGGCATGGTTTCGCCTTGTGCACGGACAGATCGTCAGGGTTGACACCCGCAAGATACAGATCTGCGCCCATAGTCTGTTCCCTCGAACAGTTCAGCAGGGCATTCGCCTCCGCGTGGACCGCCCTGCAGATCGCGTACCCCTCCCCCTGGTGCATGTCCAGTCTGATCCGGGGACATTCCCCGATATCGCAGCAGTTCTCAAAACCTCTGGGAGAGCCGTTGTAGCCTGTCGATATGACCGCGTCATCTTTGACGATGACTGCCCCGTATTTTCTCTTGATGCAGGTACTCCGGTATGCAAAGTTCTCCGCACAGTTCAGATACGCGTCTGTTTTTGAGATCCTTTTATTTCCTTCTGGTTTTACCATGTTTTCTTCCTCTGCTTTCCGGAACTTTCAGGTATCTTCTTTCCGTTATCCCGAATCACCAGTCAGTCCTCCCTGTTCATGATCATCTCGTATTCCGCCAGGATCAGTGATGGCGGAATGCTGTACGTGACCTCCGCCTCCCGCAGCTGTGATTCCTCCGGCACCTCGCCGCCGGAGATCATACCGACCAGATGCCCGCCCTCGTCAAACACGCCGCCGCCGGACATCCCGGCTCTCGAAAAGCACGCTGTCACCAGCACATGGGTGTTGAACAGAGGCACAAACGCAAGCCCTGTGATGTTCCCCGTCGAGAGGCTTGCCGCCTGCCCGTCCAACGCCGCCCCCACCTGCAGAACACGCCTGCCGAGATTGTCGGAACAGAACGCCGCCCTCGCCTCCTCGGATGCCGTCTCATACAGGGCAGGCACCGCCTCGTAGATTTCGCGGAGCATATGGTCTGTCACCGCCTCCTCCTGTATCCTGACAAATCCGATATCATACTGCTGGGAGTACCCGATCACATCCGCTGCTGCCGATTCTCCATTTCCGAAAACGATCTCAGCCTCCACATCCTTCATCAGCAAATGCCTGTTGGAGACGACCACGATCCCGTCGTCGATCTTCCATATGATCCCGCTGCCCGCAGCATCTTTCGCGCAAACTTTCACGATACTCCGCTTTGCCAGCTGGTAAACAATCTGCATCCTTATATCCTCCGAATCATATTCCCTCTCCCCCGCCGCTCGCATCCTGGCAGTCCGTTCCATCTCGACCGCAGTCTGTTCCGATATGCATGACACTGACGCAAACCCATATCTGTCCCACCAGGTGCCGTGCGCTATGATATTTAATGCTGTAGAAATGCCTGCTGCTGTTAGTATGCCCCATAAAAAGGTCGATATTTTCTTGTTTTCCATGAATTTTCCTGCGATATTACAAAGCTTTTATCTTCCTTCCCAATTATAGTGAATACGATTGGGATAGTCAATGCATTTATAGGATGCAATAGCAAGAACTTTGTCTATATTCCTGTCGCTCTGTACGCCCAAACTTCATTCCACTTCTTTCGATCGTCTCAATAAAATAAGAATATCCTTCTGGCACATAGCACTCAATGATTTCAATAAAAGGATCATTACGATTCCAACAAATAGCAGCATCATGAAGAATGCTCCCAAAAAAGCCCTGACAAAATATTCCTGTAACAGCACGATACTCAAAACCAGTATATATATCGCCATTGATACCACGATTTTTATGTAAGGTTTTATGATCAGCCTTCCATAGATATGATATACACTTTTGACAGAATACCCGTAATGTCTGAAAATTCCCATGTCTTTCTGCATACTTGACAGATATCCCTTGAATGAAATGATAATATTCACGGCACTGATCACAAGTATGAGTAACATCAACGCTCCATAAATCATATATGTCTCTGCCAGGGATCTCTGCAAATCTTCAAAAGCGCCTAATACATAGCTTACTTCATAACCATTCGCCGTCAATGCTTTGGCAGCTTTTTTCACATATTCCAGATCATCAATATAGACTCTGATCGATTCGATCAGCTCGATACCATAAGGATTCTCACTGTCATAGTTGATCCTAAAGTCCTCCCACGTATCTCCAAACATCGCAAATAAGATTTTCTGCAAAGTATCTGTATTCACAAAGATCGTGTCCGGACTGGTATCGAAGTCATCCAAAAGTGAGATTTCTGCTTTAGCCGGTATCAGCCGCATCTCCATTTTTGAAACAGCATTCGACGTAAAACCACCACTTTCTATATTAATGTAAGGTATGTTTAACATGATCTTTTTATTCTGATTCTGAGGGTGTACTATAGCTTCATTTAAGTTGATTTCTGTCATACCAAAACGCTGTAAAATTTCATTATCTACACCTTTGACAAAGTAGATATTACCTTCCTCATCACTCATCCCAAAACCAATAGAATATTCATTATATGTATAACAATCCTGAATATTCCGAACAATATCCTGAATTTCTGTTTCATCTGAAAAACACAACGAATGTGTATTGTTTGTTCCCTGTTCCGTTTTTTGGATAATTTTAATAATGTGCGTATTTGCGTTATCTACAAAATCATTATTCAATTGAATATACTGCTGCAAAACAAACAAAAAAGCAGTCGATAAAAGAATCAGTGATACGACAAACAGTATCATGGAAAACTTGAAATACAGACTTGTTTTCTTTGCGATGATTCTGGTAATTTTCTTCTCATTCATTATACAATTTTCCTTCCTGAAGTTTTAATAAAACATAGTTTTGAAAAAAATTCTGATCATCATGGCTGACTACTATAACAATTGTATTCCGAAAATTTTTATGGATCATTTCAACAATAAACTTCTTGTTTTCTACGTCCAAATTCGCAGTCGGTTCATCTAATAATAATATATCCGGGTCGGACAGGAAAATCTGGGCAAGTTCTACCCGTCTCTTTTCCCCGCCTGATAAAGAGTAAACTTTTGAATCAGCAAAGCGATCGACAGAAAATAGCGCCAAAGCACGCTTACTATTCTCTTCAAATTCATCCTGATCCGCACTCCGATGCTGACCGAGCCACTTTATCATCATATTCTCCTTGACAGAAATATTGGAAAACAACAATGTGTCCTGAAATAAATATTCGATCCTGGATCTCTTGTCTATACGGATCGATCCTGCATCGGGCTGTTCATAACCGGCTATTAGATTTAACAATGTCGTTTTTCCACTTCCGCTCTCCCCGATTATAACATAATGCTGGCGGTCCGCAAAAGACAGATCGATATTATTTAAGATAACCCTACCCTGCTGCGCTTTTAGAATCTGTTCTAATAATATCATTTTTCTCTCCCCGATTTTTCTACTGGTAGTGTTAAGTCTGACATCATTCCTCTGGAAAGATCCACAATCGCCTTGTCCGTGTATGCTTTTATCTTTCCATCAAAAATACGGACATCAATCACGCCCTCAGTGTCTGCCTCCAGTTTTTTTGTCTCTACATTTGTAACAATCAGTTCTAAACTACCGTTTGCACTGATATCGATCTGCACCAGAGCGTTCGAATAAAAATAATTCAGTATCTTTTTAGGAAAACAGACCGCGTCATCCTCATAGCAATAGATCTTTGAAGCATCACTGATCCACAACGCATCGTTATTGCTATAGATTTCGCCGGCAGCCAGATTATCCAATAACAGAGTTGGCTTTTCATTGCCAGACATACTCAACATATACAATGCATATCTGTCAGTACCCGCATCATATTCAGTCAAATATAACATATCCCCAACGATTGCACCATTTGTGACCCGCATTCCTTTTGTCTCTGCAATCTCGGTCAATGCTTTCGTCTTTTCATTAAATCTGCAGACAACTCTGTCTCCATATAATTCCGCCCCGTTATCCTGATAGGTGCATTTTAAAAATATCATATACTCCGGATCTCTATACGCCAGCGGAAAAAGTGCCTCCATCTGATCTGCTTCGTATAATATATCAATCTTGTCTTTCCCTAGCTTGATTATTTTGTAATCATTTTCGATACTATGTCCTGTTGTATAGATATCTGATGTCAGATCGTTAAACTCAAACTGCAGATAATTCAGTGTATCATTTTTCTGGATGACTTTATGCTGATCGATATCATACGTTATAATCCGTTGATCATATTTGTCATACAGAAGTATTTCATTTTCGCCCGCGGTCTGCGGCAGCCAGTCATAATCTTTGTCCTCCCCTGTAGCAGTTTTCCCCCCTGTCAAACTGTCTGCACGGCTGCATCCTGTCAGCAAAAATATCAAAAATATGTATGCAGCTAATAAATATTTTCTCTTCTTCATTTAATGATCTACCTTCCTACACGCAGAAAACAACTGCCATAAACAACGTTATGGCAATCGTTTTCTATCAATTCTCAATATTAACAGCTTGCAGTTATTTCATAAGGCTTTGCATCACCTTTTAATACAACTCTCGCAGTGTTCGTAATAGAAATGGTGCCTGAACGATAATCTGCCCGAGGTGTTACAACCATATTGGAACGATAGCTTGATTCTTTTGCCCCGTTACTATTTTCCCAATACTTAGCAACTGTGCTTACATTCTGCCAGGCTGAACTGCCTCCTGCATTTGCACCAGATCCAGAAATCCCCAGGCTAATCGACGCTGAATTTTTGAGAGAAGCGGATCCTTTCCATGTTGTTCTGATTGATGATACCGTCTTGCTTCCCGTATACACAGCCGACACCTGATAATCCCACTGATATGTATTACCAGACAAGTCCGGAGTAGTCGAACGCCAAGCGTTTGATGTAAGCGTCCCTTGACCTCCCGGAATGGTATATGACTTGGAATCTGCAGAGCGTGGCATTATTCCTGTTGCACCGTCTGTTAATTCATCAGCTGGTGTAGCACTGTCAAGCTCTTCGCGTGTCATGATCGGGCTATTCATTTCAGCAGCCGCAACAGAACTGACGGGTGCCATAAAAAGAACTCCTGCCAACATAAGACATGTAATTAATTTTTTCTTCATGATATAATTTCTCCTATAATTTATTAATTTTAACTCTGCTGCAGAATTTATAATATAATTATAATCCAGCCGACATCATTTGTGAAGTGACAATGTAATGTCAAAAATATGTCAGCTATATGACAAACTAATGTCGTATCGTTCTTCCTTATGAATCTTTCGCAAAAAACTCTCTATTTCACTATTTCCAATCACTTCCACTAGTCGTTTTAATGCTTTCTGCTGTAGCCTCTCATATGTGCGCTTTGAGTATCCATTCTGTCTCCCGTGACGCTCCTCATATTGTGTGATCACCCGTTCCCATGTAGTCACTTCCACTAAATGCATCTGAATAATTTCTCTCTCACTTTCACTCAGAACATCCAGACTATTCTCCATCACATAGAGTATTTTACATATTTGATCATACTCTGCATCCGTCTTTTCCAAACATTTTAAAATTTCTCTCTTTGCTTTCAGTTTTTTCATGGATTTGAATAATAATTTTACATCGTTCTCTGTCATTTCAATAAAATCCCCCTATTTTTCTTTGGTATCTTATGACAATACATATCCTCGCCGCACAGTTCAATCTATATTGTATCTGTTTACCAATTGATTCAGAAATTTTCATGTGCCTTTAACATCATATACGGCATATATGTAGTACTTATATCAAAAATCAAAAGGCTAAAAAGCCTTTTGATTTCGATGTTGATTAACCAGATGTCCTTGCACATCCATCTTAATGCGGGCATGATATAAATGTACTAGTACTAACCACTTCCCCAAGCACCACTTCTCCACACTTACTACACTTCTTGGAATTATAATAGTCCACTTTACAGCTGTTATCCGAATTTTTTTTATGATTCACTGATATACCAGACACATAATCATGTTTACACAAAATATATGTTTCAGCATTCGAGTTTAATTCACCCAACATTTCAATCTCTTTTGTCTCCTCATTGTAAAATATCCAGCCCTCGATCTCACTTACTGACAGTTCACCATACACATCGCCCCACGTAACATCCTGCTCCGTAAAGTACATCTCATCATATACTTCATCTGAATATCGAATACTTTTAGGGCTATACGCCAGCACTGACAGTGACGATGCGAATATCGCGATCCCCATCACACTCAATCCCACCAGTTTTCTAAAAACACTTTCCCCTTTGAACCCGTTCTTCATTTGATCGATCCTCTCCTTCATCATTTTATTCTGCATACTAAACCCTGTTATGGGCATATTCGAATTGTTGCCACCGCCCTCTGCGAATCCGATCACCATCAAACCATATTGTTTCATCTCCTCTCTGGTCTTACCCTCGATCACTTTCCTGTCACATGACAGTTCGGCAACCGCATTCCACTGATACAGTACATACCATGCCAACGGATTATAGAAATTCAGCACCACCATGACTAGCACGAATATCTTGATCAGATTATCCCATTGACATATATGCACCGTCTCATGTTCCATCACCATCTTTAATTCGGCAGCAGACCATCCCCGACAGGGCAGCACGATTATGGGATGGAACACCCCGATCGTAAATGGCGTATCGATTGCATCACACTGATAGATCTGCATATTTTTCTTAAAAACAAAACAATACGATCTTATGATTTCTTCATACTTTTCGTCTGTGACAGGTTCCATATGGTTCCAAAGAAACTTTTTTATCCTCCTGTATTTTTGCATCCATACACAGAATACCACCATACCGGTCATAACGATAACGATCACCAGACAATAAAAACCAACATCAGGCACATATATCCTGCCAGGAGCAACCTGTATAACATTTTTCGTATACTCTGTAAATAAGGTGCTCTCATCAGGGCTGTACCCCAGATCTCCTCCGCACATAATCTTCAATGCTTCTTTGTACAGTACACGAAAGCATGGGAATGGTATCAGATACTCCAAAATATTGCATACGAGATAACATCTTCTCCACCGCACGGATAAATACTTTTTTGTCAGGGGCTGCAACACAATGTAAACAAGTGTCCCAACACTGCCCAAAAACGACATAGTCAGTAATAATGGCATATTACATCTCCTCTAACATTTCTTTCAGTTCATTTGCCGTTTCCTCATCCAGTTTACCACCGCCGGAAAACGCAGACAGAAACGTTTTCACAGAACCACCATAAAATTCACCGAGAAAATCCTTTGCTTCCCCCTGCTTATATTCCGTATAGTTCATTGCCGGATAATAGACTCTTTTCTTTACAGTATTTTGTGATACGAGCAGCCCTTTTTCCGTCAGTCTCTTAATAAAAGTGTTGATCGTCTGCCTTTTCCAATCTTTTTGGCAGGTAGTATTCAGGTACTCGGTGATGTCTCCAAATGTTTTTCCTTCCTCCTGCTTCCATAAATACTCCATGATCATACTTTCCGACTCGCTGATCAGGTATTTGACTTTTCTCTCCGCCATCCTTTTTTCCTCCTGCGTCTTAGGAACTGTAGAAAAATAAGTGACACATCTTGAAGAAATATCCTGCGCAATCTGAGCACTTATTTTCCTACAATTCCTTATCATAATCAATTAGTAATACTTTATTGTCTTATATTTAGAGTATCACACTTTTGTAATATAGTAAACTATTATTTTCCATTTTGTTTTCCTGTCTCTTCTCCACTACTCGCCGTGCGCCGCCTTGCGGCTTAGTTCCGCTGCACGGGGCTGCGCATAAAAAAAGATGGCTCACAACAGCCACCTTTTTTATGTTACAGTATCATAAGACAAATCTCAACTTTATTCTTGCGGGAGTGGCTGCGGGATTTCCGCAGGAACCTCCGCAGGCGCCTGTGCCTGCGGCTGCTGTACCGGTGTCCCGTCAGGATTCAGCAGTCCCGCCTCGATCCAGAGCTGTATCTGCTGCTCCGGCGTCAGCACGGAATCCGTACCCTCGACGGGCTCTGCCGTTTGCTCAGGCTTCTCTGCTGTCTCCTGTTTCGGGACAGACGTCTGCCCTCCATAGACGATGACCGGCTCTCCCTTTTCCACATACTCATATATCACAGCCGCTTTCTTCGGCGGCAGGTTCACACAGCCATGCGAACCGTTTCTGAGATAAATGTCCTCTCCAAACGAACTTCTCCACGAGGCATCATGCATCCCCACATTTCCATTGAAGGGCATCCAGTAATCTACATGGGAAGTGTATGTCGCACCGCGCAGCGTCGCATTGCGTTCCTTGTATGTGATGCCGTACACGCCAGTCGGCGTATTGTACCCCCTGCTCACATTCCCCGACACAAAATCCGTCTCCTCCACCAGCTCGCCGTCCTTGTAGACCCACAGATGCTGGTTTGTCAGATCTATCTCCACATAGCTGTCTCCAATATCATCCTCGCCAAACTGCGCTGCCTCCGCATGGTAAACAGGTGTTCTCTCTCCGCTCTTCCCGCTCTGGATCTGCTCGAGCAGCTCCTGCGTCTCGCCGGCACGGTTCATCCACCAGCCATACGCGCCGTCCGTCATCGTGATCGACTCGCCGTTTGTCGTCCGGAATTCCCGCTTCCTTCCCCATGTGTCATACTTCCGCGAAAGCCCGTTCACGTACTCCCGCACAAGCTCGGGGTCGAGACTGACCACGCTGTCCTCCACCGTGATCCAGTCCTTTATGATGCTGCCGTCCAACACCTCTGTCTCCTCGCCAAATGTATATGTAACCGTCACCCCGGTAAAACGGTTGCGCTCCTCGCACTCCTTCTGCAGGGCACGGTTGTCTGACGTGATCCGCGCTCCGGCATAACACTCCTCTGCATCCAGATCGACCGACTCCTCCAAAAGGCTGATCGCCTCCCCGACCGCACTGCGGATCTTCTCCCGGATCGGGACCGATCCTTTGTCCTCCGGGATGATCTGATAGCCGCCATCCATATAATCACTCAAATACGCATCCTGGGGCTGTCTGATATTGTCCGACTCAAAAAAGCACAGCGTGTCTATCTTTTTGTCGAGCGCCTCCTGGGAATATGTCACCATCGTATTGATCGTGTATTCCGTCTCCTTAAAGACCGACGCAGGCCACAGCAATGCTTCCTGTCCCTCCACGATATCCTCAAACTCACTGCCAAGCTCTACCCGGAGTGCTATGTCCGCCCCCGTGATCGTATCAGAAACGCCGTCCCTCCCGTCGATCCTCAACACATACTGGCTGGATGTGTCCAGGAAACCGTTCACTACAGAATTGACGGCACTGACAGAGTAGTTCTCACCGTTGATGATCGTATTGAAGAAGAAATGTTTTGTAAAAAATAAAGCAATCCCCAGATAAGCCACTGCCGCTGCGGTGATCACTGTGATCAAAATAAGCAATACTCTTCTTTTCGTTTTGCGCATACCGCACCTCTATCCAAACACAATATTTTTCCCGCTCTGGCATTTGCTGCCAGAGTACGTTTGCCGGCAACCGCGGCGATAAGCCGGGTTATGTCAGCGCCGCTGCTCTCACAACGGCACGAATGATCATCTATCTAGGACTGACGTCGCCATCAGCCTCAAGCGACCTACCTGGGAACAGACCGGGCAAGCCTATGGTTCCCTGTTTGGTCTTGCTTCGGATGGGGTTTACATATGCCTTCCGCGTTACCGCGGAAGCGGTGGTCCCTTACACCACCCTTCCACCCTTACCTCTGCCCTTTCGGACAGAGGCGGTATATTTCTGTTGCACTTTCCTTGGAGTCACCTCCACCGGACGTTATCCGGCATCCTGCCCTGCGAAGCCCGGACTTTCCTCACCTTGCCGGAATTCTCCGGCAAGCCGCGATCATTTGCCACAGTTGCCGCAACCTATCGTAACACATTGTATCTGCTTTTTCAAGTCCCCGTCTGTGTATTTATACCTTAAAACAGCTTCCGCCCACAAACTCGCGCACTATGGAATTTTTGGGAAGCTCCTCCGTTCCCACTCCCAGAAAATAGCTCAGGAACTTCAACAGACGCACTGCCTCAAAATACTCCGGCTCCCCCTTTTCGATGCTGTACAGCAGCGGTTCCGCGAATGGCTTGAGCACTGCCAGCTCGTAGATCAGCGCCGAGTTGAACATGGCATCCGCGCTCTCCTGGAACGGAAAAATATTCTCCGTCTCCCCGTTGCGCACCGAGGGCCACATCTGGATCGTGCGCTTTGCCGTCGCGCCCCTTGTCCTCGCATCCCGCACGAGACGTCTGAGCAGTCTGCCGTCCGTCGTCGGAATGCGGTTATGCTCGTCGACATTCAGTGTCGTGAGTGCACTGATATAGATCTTGTATTTGCTCTCGGCAGGAAGCGCGTAGGACATCCTGTCGTTTAACCCGTGGATCCCCTCGATGACAAGGATGTCGTCAGGTCCAAGCTGCTTGAAATTCCCCTTGTACTCGCGCTTTCCCGTCACAAAATTGAAAGTGGGAAGCTCCACGCGATCACCAGCCAGCAGCGCGCACATATCGTCGTTGAACTTCTGTGTGTCGATCGCCTCAAGACACTCAAAATCATAATCACCGTTGGGCTGTTTGGGCGTTTTCTCCCTGTCGACAAAATAGTCATCTGCGGCGATCGGATGCGGCATCAGGCCGTGCGTCCTGAGCTGCACAGACAGTCTGTGGGAAAAAGTCGTCTTTCCCGAGGAGGACGGACCCGCGATCATGACAAATTTGACACCGCCGCGCGATACGATGTCGGATGCGATCTCGCTGATCCTGCGCTCCTGCAGCGCCTCCTGGACGAGCACAAGCTCGTTGAACCGCCCCTTTCGTATCTGGTCATTCAAGTCGCTCACCGTGTCGACGCCCAGCTTTTCGCCCCAGTCCGCTGCGATCTCCATCGACTTGAAGAGCTTGGGCAGCGGCCGGAACTCCTCCAAAACGGTCGGATCCTTCTTGTTCGGCAGGATCAGCACCAGACCGTTCTCGTATTTCTGCAGGTCAAAATATTTCACATAGCCGGTGCTCGGCAGCATAAATCCATAGTAGTAGTCGTAATACCCGTCGAGGTTGTAGACATTGACGGTAGAACTTCCCCTGTAGCGGAACAGGCTTATCTTGTCTGTCATCTTCTGCTTTGCAAACAGAACATTTGCCTCCTCGATCGGCATGGACTTCTTGATCACGCAAAAGTCCTTGTCTATGTATTCCTGCATCTTTGCCTTGATCTTCTCGACGACCTCCTCCGTGAATTCGAAGTCCCCCTTCCTGGCGCAGTAGTACCCGCTTCCGATGGCAAACTCCATCTTGATCTTCTCGATCTTATCCTGACCGATCACATCGTTGATCGCCTTCATCAGAATGATCGTCGCCGTGCGGTTGTAAGTCTTGTGCCCCGTGTCATCCGCCAGTGTCAGAAACTCCACCGTGCAGTCCTGATCCACCTTCTTGAACAGTTCCTTGATCTTCCCGTTCCTGACTGCCAGCGCAATCTGGTAAGGATAGTCCTTCTGATAGACTCCGGCGATCTCGCCAAAGGTGATCCCAGCCGGATATTCCCTGGATCTTCCGTTTACCGTCACCAGAAAACTCTGCTTCTTTTCGCTGTTTCTGTCCATTGAAATTCCCCCTTCTCTACACCACTATAAAAGGCTCTCTGATTTCCGCCTTGTAGATCTGCACCCCCGGCAGTTCCCTTTTCATAAACTCTTCCATATAAGAGATAAAAAGCTTCTCGATGCCGTAATGCCCTGCGTCGATCACGGCAAGCCCCTGCGCCACTGCATCGATCCCTTCATGATGGCCGACATCCCCCGTTATCATCGCGTCCGCGCCTGCAGCCAGGGCATCCTGTATAAAACCGCCGCCGGAACCGGGCATCACAGCCACTGTCCTGACAGGGCTATCCAGGTCGCCAAACACCCGGACATTCGGCACATGGAACTTTTCCTTCACGAGTCCGGCAAGCGCCTCCACACGCATGCTGTCTTTCAGCTCGCCGACCCTTCCGCAGCCTTCCTTGGATATGTCGTCCTCATACGTGACGTCCAGCACCCGTCTGTCCTTCAGCGAAAGCTCGTCGGCAGCCGCATCCGCCATCCCCATCACATCGAAATTGGTGTGCATGGCATAATAGCTGATATCGTTTCGGATCAGTTCACAGACGCGTCTCCCGATAAAATCGTCCGTGTTGACCCGGCTCATCTTCTTGAAGATGAGCGGATGGTGCGTGAGCAGCAGATCCGCCCCGAGACGCACCGCCTCCCCGATCACGGCATCCGTCGCATCCAGCGCGATGTAAACCGTTCTGACCTCTTTGTCCCGCCTGCCCGCGAGCAGACCGATATTATCCCACTCCTCCGCAAATTCCGTCGGGGAGAGGGCCTCTAATTTGTCTATGATCTCATAGCATTTCATACGCGTTCTCCATCATTTGCAGCATTTTCATGCTCCCTTATCTGTATCTGAAGTAATAGTACAGGCAGAACACGATGTCGCTCAGCTTCTCGTCGAGCTCCTGCACGCGGAGCTGCTGCCTGTCTGTCAGCCGTTCCTGGCTGAGCAGATCGTTCCTGATCTTCTCAAAATTCGCCTTCTGCCACAGCAGATACCGCTTTAAGACCGGGTGCGCCATCGACAGAAGACACGGACCATATGTATCTTGAACCCTTGTAAGCCGCTTCGCCTCTCCCTTTGACGTCTCCGAGATGTTAAACGGCTGCCTGCTCGCCGGGATCCCATTGATGTACACCCCGCTCTTCCTGCATTTTTGTTCCAGATTCCCACTGATCTGCCATTCCAGCTTTCCGAAGGCGCCCGGCAGCGCGCGCATCATCGGATAGTATTTGCCGTCCTCGTATATGATATCTTCCTTTTCGACCAGATAACCCTTTTCCCGCAGATAGCCCCGCACCTCCGAAAGCTCCGACTGGGGCTGCAAAATGACCTGTTTCATCTCCCCGATCAGTTTTTTCCCCTGCTCCAGGATCGATATGACCAGTTTTCCGCCCATCCCGGCACAGATGATCCCCTCCGCCTCTCCTTCCCTGAGTGCGCTGACACCATCCGACAACCTGGTCTCTATATAATCCTGCATACAAAAATCTGCTATATTGTGCCTTGCCCTGTCCAGAGGTCCACTGTTGACGTCCATCGCGATCACATGCCTGCACACTTTACTCCTGACAAGTTCCATCGCGACGTAGCCATGGTCACAGCCGATATCTGCTATACTTTTGCAGGGCTGCACAAGTCCTGCCACAGCCCTCATCCTATCTGATAACAGCATCTGATCGCTCTCCTAATCCAAAAAATCCTTTAGCTTGCGGCTTCTTGAAGGATGACGCAGTTTTCTGAGCGCCTTTGCCTCGATCTGTCTGATGCGCTCTCTTGTGACGTTGAACTCTTTGCCCACTTCCTCGAGCGTCCGCGCCCTGCCGTCGTCGAGACCGAAACGGAGCCGCAGCACCTTCTGTTCCCTGTCTGTCAGCGTGTCGAGCACCTCGACCAGCTGTTCCTTTAACAGGGTAAACGCCGCCGCGTCTGCGGGCACAGGGACATTATCATCTTGTATAAAGTCTCCCAGATGACTGTCCTCCTCCTCGCCGATGGGTGTTTCCAGCGACACAGGCTCCTGCGATATCTTGAGGATCTCTCGCACGCGCTCCTCCGGCATGTTCATCTCCTTGGCGATCTCCTCGGGAGTCGGTTCGCGCCCAAGCTCCTGGAGCAGCTGCCTGCTCACGCGGATCAGCTTGTTGATCGTCTCGACCATATGAACGGGAATGCGTATCGTCCTCGCCTGGTCCGCGATCGCCCTGGTGATCGCCTGGCGGATCCACCATGTCGCGTATGTGGAGAATTTGTACCCCTTTCTGTAGTCAAACTTCTCCACAGCCTTGATCAGTCCGAGGTTCCCCTCCTGGATCAGATCGAGAAACAGCATCCCGCGCCCGACATAGCGCTTGGCAATGCTCACCACCAGACGGAGGTTTGCCTCCGCGAGCCTTTTCTTGGATTCTTCGTCCCCGAGCTCCATCTTCTTGGCAAGCTCGATCTCCTCGTCGGCACTCAGAAGCGGCACCTTGCCAATCTCCTTGAGATACATTCTGACCGGATCCTCGATCCCCACGCCGTCCGGCACGGACAGATCGATATTCTCCACATCCATCTCCTCATCGTCCACCAGCAGCAGATCATCGTCAGGCAGGTCATCATCGTCATCTGTAATGCGAAGCACGTCTACATTATTCTGTTCGAGCGTCTCCAGGATCCGCTCAAACTGCTCCTCCTCGAGCGGCATATCCTTGAAAAAGTCGCTGATCTCCTGATATTCCAGCACATTTTTCTTCTTCCTTGCCGTCGCCAGAAGCTCTTTCAATTTCGCATCAAATTTTGCTTGTGTGTTTTCATCCATTCTGGTCAATCCTCCATACCATATTATTTTTATCCTTATTTTAGAGAAATATTCGTTTTGCCAAGTTCTTCCAATGCTTTTTTGCCCTCGACTACCATGCTCACCGCCATAATGTCCCCCCCGGACCGGTTCCGGTAATACTCGAAGCTGTTCTTCTTCACACTGCGGAGGATATCGTTGAACGCCCGCTCCATCAGCTGCTCATTCTCCAGCTCCGGGAGCGTCGTCGTAAAGAGCGAAGCCGCCTCGCTCTGATCCTTCTCATCCTCAAACATATTGATGATGCCCGCGGGGTTGAACTGGTTCTTCTCTATATCTTCAAACATACGTTTCGCAACCCTGCTGTACAGCTCTACGGTAAAATCCTCGGCAGAGATGTAGCGCTTGATCTTTGCGTAGAGATGCGGGGCATCTGTCAGCCATGTGAGCAGCAGACGCTGTGACCTCCTGGCATGTTCCTCCGGGGTATTTTCTCTTTTGCTCTGTATTCCTGACTTGGGGCGCTCTGTCTGCACCGCATAGCCGCCTGTCTTTGCCGCCATGTTCACGACCAGTTTCCTCAGAATGTCCTGCCCGATATGATATTTCTCCGCCACTGCCTCAAGATAGTTCTCACGCTCCACCTCCTCGCCAAAATCGCAGAGTTTCCGCGCGATCTGATTGTGAAAATTCGTCTTTCCCTCCGGGTCGCCCAGATCAAACTCACGCTCGAGCATACGGATCTCAAACATAAATGCGTTCTCCGCATGGTCGATGCGCTCCTGAAACGCATCCTGTCCCAGATTCTTGATAAACTCATCGGGATCCTTGTAGGGCGACATGCTGATGATCCTGCCCGACATCCCCGCGTCGCGCAGGATCCGGATCGCGCGCAGCGCCGCCTTCACACCTGCACCGTCACTGTCGTACGCCAGGAGGACATCCTTCGTGTATTTTTTGATCAGCCCAGCCTGCCCCGGGGTGAACGCCGTCCCGAGAGACGCCACCGCCTGTGTAAATCCTGCCTGGTGCATGCTGATGACATCCATATATCCCTCACATAATATGATATTCCCAGTCCTCGATGTGCGCGCATAGTTCATGCCATACAGATTCCTGCTCTTGTCAAAGATCTCTGTCTCAGGCGAATTCAGATACTTGGGACCACTGTCCGCATCTCCCATGATACGCCCGCCAAAGCCGATGACGCGGTGGTTGATATCCTGTATCGGAAACATCACACGGTTCCAGAACTGCGTCGTCGTCCCCCGCCGCTCATCTGTCCTGGCAAGCCCTACATCGCGGATCAGGTCGTCGGTGTAGCCCTTGTGGCGCAGATACGCCAGCAGTTCTTCTCCCCTTGCCGGCGCGTAGCCGAGCCCGAAGTTCTTGCGCGTCCCGTCCGAGAGCTGACGCTTGTCCAGATATTCCTTTGCCTTTGCCCCGCGCTCGCTGCGCAGCATGACATAGTAAAATTTCGCCGCTTCCCTGTTGACCTCCAGCAGCCGCATCCTCCTGCTCTCCCGCCGCCTCGCATCCTCTGAGTACTCCGCTTTCGGAAGCTCCACGCCGGCTTTCTCCGCAAGCATCCTCAGCGCCTCCGGGAACGTACAATTCTCATATTTCATCACGAAAGTGAGCACGTTCCCGCCCTCTCCGCAGCCGAAGCACTTGTAGATCTGCTTTGCACGATTTACGGAAAAAGACGGCGTCTTCTCCCCGTGAAAAGGGCAGCAGCACATATAGTTGCTGCCCTTTTTCTGCAGTGACACATAACCGGATATCACATCTACAATGTCACTCTTCTGCCTGACTTCCTCGATCAGTTCCTCCGGATAATACATCTATATCCCACTCTCTTTCCTATCTGTCGTCTAATATCCCATCCAGAATTTCGGTATATAGATCTCTTCATATAGAGAGATCGCAAATCTGTCCGTCATGGAGCTTATGTAATCACAAACAACCTTTTCGCGCGGCTCCCCCCGCAGTCCCAGCTCCACAAAAAACTTCGGCAGCGCATCTGTATGCCTCATATAGTACTCATACAGCGTCTTGACCAGTGCCACCGCCTTGAGCTCCTCACACTTTGCCACCGGATTGCTGTACACCTTATCATACATGAAACGGCGCAGATTGCGCATCCCTAGCTCCACTTCGTCAGACATCCGCACATCATCTGTGCCCTTGCTCTGCGTGACGATATCGTGTATGAAATTGTTGAGCCGCTCCCTGGGGCTGTAGCCGACGATCTCGCCGATCTCCCGCGGTATGTCCCTCGCTCTCAGGATGCCCGCCCTGACGGCATCGTCCATATCGTGATATGTATATGCGATCTTGTCTGAAAAGCGGACCACTTTTCCCTCCAGCGTCGACGGCATGCTCGAAGTCTGGTGGTTGCGCATCCCATCCCGCACTTCCCAGGTCAGGTTCAGACCTTCGCCGTCCTTTTCGAGTATTTCCACGGTGCGCACACTCTGCTCATTGTGTCTGAACCCGTAGGGACAGATCTCGTTCAGCGCGCGCTCCCCTGCATGTCCAAAAGGCGTGTGTCCTAAGTCGTGTCCCAGCGCGATCGCCTCCACAAGCTCCTCGTTCAACTGCAGCGCCCTCGCGATCGTCCGCGCGTTCTGTGCCACCTCGAGCGTGTGTGTCAGCCTTGTTCTGTAATGGTCGCCCTCCGGCGACAAAAAAACCTGTGTCTTGTCCTTGAGACGCCGAAACGACTTGGAATGAAGGATCCTGTCCCTGTCTCTCTGAAACACAGGTCTGATATCGCACTGCTCTTCCTCCCTGTCCCTGCCCTTTGACCTGGCGCTGAGTGTGGCATATGGACTCAGATATTCGCCTTCCCACTGTTCAAGATTTTCCCGTATCGTCATGATGCTCCCCCGCTCAGGAACTGTCGAGATCCTGTCGTGAGTGACCTGCCAGCAGTTCCTTTCTCCATACCAATTGAAAAAATCGAAAAAACACTTACCTATTTATTATATTCCGCACGGATCTGCGAATTCCTTTTTTTCTTTTATTTTACAGATATTTCTACAGATTATTGTGAAATTCCAACTCGACGTAATCCCCCATCGCATGTTCCGCTTTGACAAAAAGGATCAGGTGATTGTCCCTGATCGCCGAATATCCTGTCGGCACCATCTCCGAACTGTCAAAATCAATATCATAGTCCAGCAGCATGATCGCATAGTCTGTCATGGCGCCATTGTTCAGAAACGCTGAGAAATCTCCCGGCTCCACGCCTTCATTGATGATCGTGTAGCCCTCAGACAGCTCTAAGCTGCTCACGACCAATGCCATGTCCGCGAAGTCTTTCAGCCGGACATTCTTTCCGGTATTCAGATCAATGTTGAGCGTCCTGACGATATTGTTGGGGTATGCGCTGTTTGCATGATACACTGTTCCCCTGAAAATGAACGAAACGACGGCGCTCCCCTTCGTGGCTGTCTCGTACTTTAGTTCCAGGGAGCTCAGATCGCCGGCAGCGCGATGGTCTGTTGCCGCCGCTCTGATCCGCTCATTGATCTCCTGCTGTCTCCCCTGGTCTGCCATCCCTGTCAGCTGTGGGTATTCCACCCTGACAGCGCCCTCCTCGTACACAGCCGTCTCTATACCATACTCACAGGCAGCATTTTCGCCCGCGATGCGGTCCGCGTACGGTGTGACCGCCTCTGTCTCCGGCTCTGTGACCGGTGCGCTCTCTGTCTCCGGCTCTGCCGTCTCTGTCCCGTCTGCCGCCGGCTCATTGCGCACGATCACCTGCGACTTGTCATTGCTCAGGATCGCGTCGTAATCCTCCACGATCAGCTCCTGATCCTTTTTGCCCGCATTTCCGCCACAGCCTGCTGCCGCCAGCATGATGACCGTGAGGATGTAGCCGATTCCCATGTACTTTCTCATACTCTTATCCTTTCTAATTTTACCAAAAGCAGGACTCTGCACTCCCGCCCATAAGGTGATATTGCAAAAATACCCCCTGCCCGGAACATAAAGCTGTTCTATCACTGTTTGCCCGCGTAAACAGTAACCTTTGCTCCAAAACAGGGGATATTTTCTCATACATTCCGATCGTCCTTTTTCTTTAACAGCTGTGAGGTATCCAGTGTCTGCTCTGACGGCTTCGCTTTCTTCTGCCGCTCTTGCTTTTTATGTGCCTTCGCCGCTTTTGCAGTCTGCACTTCCTCTGTTTCCGACACTTGTGTCACAGGAGATTCCCGCGTCACAGGCTCTCCCTGCGCAGCATTCCCGGCAGACCTCCCTCGCCATTTTGTCATAAACGCGGTCCGTCTCGGCACATACTGGAAACGCCGCATTGCCACATCAAGTACAAACAGGCAGACCGCGAGCGCCAGCAGCCAGTTTGTCAGCGGATAGCTCTCCCGCGCTTTCGTGGAAAGCCGTGTCCAGACAGGCTCCTGCTCCGTGATGATCCTGCCGTACTCCTCCGCGAACTTCACATATGCGTCCGTGCTCACATCAAACTTATATTCGTCCGAAAACTGCACTGCCGCGGCAGTGGTCACATAGTTTTGGATCGCCCCGTCTTCCATGCGGCGTATATTAAAGTGGTACAGACCTGTCTGCGGTGTGGCGATCTCTGCCGTATATTTTCCGGGAGCCGTCGCGTGAAGTTTTTCCTCTGCCGTCTCCCCGTTCGGATCGATGACTGTCACCAGAATCTCCGTCGCGCTGTCATAATCGCTGGTCTGATAGTCCACCGCTGTCCGCTCACCTGCTGTCACCACATTCACGCTGTCCTCCCCCATGCCGGCATTTCCGGTGGCATAATCCACGATGCGCTTCCACAGCTGCACATAGTCCTCCTGTCCGGCAAAAGCACCCGTCCACTCTCCGGTGACATCGCTGTTCCACGCCGCTGTCCGCCCCAGCCCATACTGCCACACTGTCAGGATCGGATCACCCTTCTCCCCGGACACGATCACCGGGCTGGAGGCCGTCTTTGGCGTCGCAGAGACATACCCGTAAAGCATCGGCCAGCCGCCAGGAAACAGACTGCCCGTCAACTCATGCCCCTGCTGTACAGACAGCGAAAAGACGCCGTTCTGGATATAGCTGTCGCCCCCTAAGAAAACCTCCTGCGCAAAAATCTTTGGTATGTCGCTGGATTCATCCGAATAGTAGTATCTGCCGCCGCAATTGTCCGCCAGATGCTCCAACAGCCTTGTGTCCGATCCGTCACCGACCGCCACGGTGGACAGCGTGATATCGCTGTCTATGCAGTCACCGATCACGTCCGCGAAATTGCCAGTCTCACCCATGCCGTCTGTCAGCAGCACGATATGTTTGATCGAAGCCTCACTCCCGGCGAGCACTGTGACTGCCTCCTGCAGTGCAGGCTTGATCGTCGTGCCGCCGCCGTCGCTGATCTGCCTGATCGCGTCCTTGATCGCGGTTTTGTCATCCGCCAGCCGAAGCGCCACCTGCCAGTCATACTTGTCATCAAAAGTCAGAACGCCCACATAATCCGAGTCGTTCAGATTATCAACGGCAACCTCCGCCGCCCTGACAGCGATGTCCAGATTGCTGATGCCGTGATTCCCCTCACGGCTCGTCATACTGCCGGAGCGGTCGATCACCATGACCATCGCCATCGTCGGCATCTCGTTCACGCCCCGAAGCTGCATGTCCACCGGCAGCACTGTCTCCAGCACCGTATCACGGTAGCCCCCCAGCGCAAAGCTGTCCTCGCCGCCGCAGCAGACGAACCCGCACCCGTAATCCTTCACATATGTCTCCAGATTGTCCAGAAACTTCTCCGGCAAATCGTCAATATACGTGTCCACCAGTATGATCGACTTGTAATCCAGCATATCGTTGATGCTGACCGGCGCATTCCGCGCGGAGACTACATTGTGATCGCAGCCCGCCGCGCTCAGCACAGCGGCGAAATGGGATGTGCTGACATCACGCCCTGAAATGACCAGCACCCTCGGCGGTGCCTCCACCACAGAGTAGGCGCTGAACATATCATTCTCCTGACAGGTGTCCCCCTGTGCCTGCACCTGCACCCGCATATTTTCCGTCGCACCGCTGTCCGCATCGGCGGCAACCTGCGCGCTGAATACAAACCGGTTGCTCCCCCTATTCAAGTGCACACTGTTTGCCGCTGTCTGGCTGCTCCCGCTGTAGAGCGCGATCACCGCATCCGTGTCGTAATTGCTCTCCACCAGCACAGTGACCGAATACTTATCGCCCGGATGCAGATACGCCGGAAGCGTCACATTGTCAATATAGGCATCGGGCGTCTCCTCGTTTTCGTACAGCAGCGTCAGGAATTCCGCCTGACCTGCCGTCAACGCCTGCGCCATATTGCGGATATCGCCCCTGGTCTCCCTGCCGTCGGTGAGCACCACAAGCCGCTTGCTGTACTCCCCGGGGATCAGCGTGAGCGCCTTGGACACCGCCTCCTCAAAATTGGTTGCCGCCTTCTCCGGAACCGTCATCAGCCCGCCATAATGGCGCTCCGATGTCAGAAACTGCTCCACGAGCGCGTCCTTTCCAAAGGTCACGATGCCATAGGCATTGCCGGAAGGCATCTTTGCAATCGTCTCCTGCAGATACTTCTGCGCCTCGTCGAGATGCCCCTCATTGCTGTTTGACAGATCGACCAAAAAGACGGTCGCAGTCCTGCCGCTGCCCTTGTGGATCCGTATGCCCAAAAATGCCAGCAGCACACACACAAACACCACGCCGCGCACCGCGAGATAAAATTTCCCCTGATAGCGCATCTGGCGCACATAGACGATCCACTCGATCCCTAAAAGCACCAATGCCAGCAGGATAAAAAGATGCCGGATCGTCTGCTTTACCTTCTGCTGCCGCACTGCGTCAGAACTGTTCGTTGAAAGATCTTCCAGCTCCGCCATGATCCTGCCGTCCGACTCCGTGGCAGTCTGAAAACGCACCACGTAGTTTTCCTGATACGCCCCGTCTCCGATCGTGTACAGCCCCGCCTTTCCCGGGCGGCTCTCAAACTGGCTCCTGTCAATCTCCGCCCACGGCTGCAGGGCGATCTCCTCCCCTGCATAGTAGATATTGGCGGCAAGCCATGAAGTGTCTGCGAGATAGATCATGGCATTCGCAAGAAAGACCGGAAACTCTGCGCGCAGCGGAAAATCGGACTCCCGTATGTCAAACCCGACGACAATTTCTTTCCTGTCATCAAGTTCCCTGTAGTAGCCCACACACTTTCCATCGCACTCCAAAAAGCACTTCGCCCCATCCGGGAGCGCAAAGCAGTACGCCGTATTCACGCCGATCGTAAACCCGGACAGCCCGGCAGTCAGATCGCAGTCTGTCATGTCGAGCACCACATTTTCCAGCGTCTCTGTCGTCTCGCCCCCCAAACTGCCAAAGATCAGCCGGTTCGCTCCCTCGGTCTGCGGCGCCTGCCCCGCATCGTAGATCACGACATTGTAGCCTGCCTCTTTCAAGGGCGTTCTCGGCGTCAATACCGCTTCCAGCGAGTCCTCCGGCTCCGATGTCCCACTCACTTGCGCATCGGTCTTTGCCTTGGTGATACTCTCCCCCGTGACGGCGCGATACGCCTTTTCGATAAACGTGTTCCCATCCCCGACAAGCAGCCCGCGCATCATGTTTTCCCGGCTCTTCACCGCCGACGAGTCGTTGTCGCGCGCAAGACTGTCAGAAGAACCGCCGGAAAACACAATCTTGTCGATCCGCGAGGTGATCGTACGCCCCCGCCAGTCCACATCCTCAAAAAAGCAGATCCTGCTCTCAGAGGGCGCAAGGTTCATCGATGCGAGCGCGATCATTTTTTTGCCATAACTCTCATCGTCGCACAGGCTGACATCGAAAGCAGCTTCCTCATCACTGTAATTCGTGATGCTCACCATCACATCGTAGCTGCCGTCCTCGCGCCGGGTGAATGCCGTGTATTCGTTTGCGACGTTTGCGGTCACATCTCCGGCTGCATACAGCTCCTTTTCCGCATTGCAGCGCAGCTCGTCAAACGCAGCTGCCCCTTCACCGTCTGTGTAGACGAGCAAGTCCGCTGCGTCCGCGCCGCTGTTATCCGAGGACTCCTTGTCGGCAGCAGATTCCATCAGGGTATCCAACGTGGTCTGCGCCTGCGTGAGACTGCCGCCGCTGTCACTGCACTCTATGCCCTGCAGTGTGCGCACCAGACTGTCCGCATCCGCGATATCCACCGCAAGAAGCCTCGCACCTGCGGCATCCACTGTCACGACAGAAAAACGAGTGCCCTGCGCCGTCCGCACATGGTCACACGCCAGCTCCACCGCCTCCTCGAGACGGCTCTTTCCCGAATCCCCCACATGCTGCATGCTTGCACTGGTATCGATCAGCAATATTTTTCTCCCGCCGCTGTGCCCGTTGATCTGGATAAAGGGCGACATCAGCGCGACCACCAGCAATAGGATGGTCAGGATCTGCAGATACATGAGAATGTTGTGGACAAACTTCTCGAAAAATGTCCGTGACTGCTCGTTTTTCAGCAGCTTTTTCCACAATAGATTGGAGGAGATCAGGTAGTCCGTTCCCTTTGGTTTCAGCAAATATAAAATGATGATGACCGGAACCGCTGCCAGAAAGAGCAGCGGCAATTTGTATTCAAATATCATATAACTTTCTCAGCTCCCGAAAGATCAGTTGATCAATATCCTTGTCCGCACCGCACACCGCATAAAATGCCCCCATGCGGGCGCACTCCGCGCGCAGTCCCGACAAAAAAGCCTGCACCGCCTGCTCGTAGACCCTGATGCTCGCGGCGTCCAGCGTAAGGCGCAGCGCGCTCTTCTCCTCCATGTCGATCAGGTTGCGCGTACCCACAAGCTCCGCGGAGACCCCCGGCGAGATCTCCTCCCCCGCCAGCACATGCAGGAGCGCTGTCTTCTGTTTTCTGTACGCCAAAAAGCGCAGAAGCTTTCTCACGGTCTCCTGTTCCCGGTCCGCGTCCACAAACGACTCCTGCAGAAAATCGCTGATGATCATGGTCACGCCCGGTCCCTTCATCGGAAGCTGTCTGACAGCCTCATTGACATCCACGCCAGCCTCAAAGGTGCGCTGGGACAGCCAGTCTGCAAGCCCTGGCAGGGCATGTTTGCCGCCGCTGGCAGAAAAGGGCTGCTGCATCTGGCGCATGTCGTAGAGTATCACGCGATCCATGTTGTTGAGCCCCATATAGGCAAACGCCGCAGCCAGCATACAGGCGCATTCACTCTTTTTGTACACAGGGGCAGCCAGATGCGGTGTGCCGGCAATATTGGCGGATGGCCTGTCCGGCTGCTGTCCGTACGCCATCGATGCGCTGGTATCGATCAATATGGAAACGACCGCTTCCTTCTCCTCCATGTACTCCTTCACATACAGCCTGTCCAGCCGCCCGTAGGCGTTCCAGTCAATGCGCCGTATGTCGTCACCCGGCATGTACTCCCGGAAATCCGAAAATTCCGTCGAGGACCCTTTCTGCGTTGATTTGCGGTTTCCCGTCAGGTTCATGGAAGCTTTGTGTCCCATCGCCAGCCGAAGCCGGGAGAGCCTGGCAAAAAATGCGGCATCCAGTGTCATTGTCATAATCTTGCAATCTCCTCCAGAATTTTCTCAATGACGTCATCCTCGCTGATCCCCTCGCTCACCGCGTCAAAGTTCAGGATGATGCGGTGTCTGAGCACAGGAAAAGCCGTCTCCTTCACATCCTGGAAAGACACATTGAAACGTCCCTCCAGAAAAGCCTTCGCCCTCGCCGCGCGAATCAGCGCCTGCGCAGCCCTCGGGCTGGCACCTTCCCTGATATAGGGATTGCCGGCATGTGTGTCCATGACGATATCCAGCAGATAATCCATCACCGCATCGGCGATGGGGATCTGGTTCACCAGCGCCCTTGCCGCCATCAGCCCTCTGCTGTCCATCTGCTTTGTGATCTCCGGCTCCTGACTTCCCTCTGTCAGGGCGACGATACCCTTTAACTCCTCCCTGCCCGGAAAACGGACCAGGATCTTGAACATAAAGCGATCCAGCTGCGCCTCCGGCAGCGGATATGTCCCTTCATTCTCGATGGGATTCTGCGTCGCAAGCACGAAAAACGGTTCCTCGAGGGCATGACTGTCATTCCCCACGGTAACGGTATGCTCCTGCATCGCCTCAAGCAATGCCGACTGCGTTTTCGGCGTGGCGCGGTTGATCTCGTCCGCCAGGATCAGGTTTGCAAAAATCGGTCCGCGCTCAAAGGAAAACGCGCTGCCCTGCTCGTTCCTGATGATAATGTTCGTCCCTGTCACATCGCTCGGCATCAGATCCGGCGTAAACTGGATCCGCTTGAACGACAGGTCAAAGACCTTCCCGATCGTGCTGACCAATCTCGTCTTGCCCAGTCCCGGCATACCCTCCAGCAGCACATTGCCTCCTGTGAGCATGGCAAGCATGACCTGCCGTATGATCTCCCGCTGCCCGATGATCCCCTTCTGAACCTCTCTCTCGCAGGCGGCGATGCGCTGCGCCATGTACACCGGATCCTGCAGACCGCCGTTCACCCATTCACTCATATCCATCTGTCCTCCTTAGACACCTGTTTCCTTGATACATTAATCAAAATTCGAGAAGTACTCCTTGATAACTTCCTCCATGCCGCTGGGATATTTTCCCGCCGCGATCCCTTCATAAGCATTCTGCTCATAGTGTCCGATCACCGCCTCGTGGGACATGTGCGTCCCCTCCCAGCTCAGACCATTCTGGGCATGAAAATACTCCGAGGCGTCGTGGTCCACCGCATTTCCTGTGAGATTGCCGCTGTCAGCGATATCGTTCGGAATGCTTACATAGTCATGCGGTGTGCTGGCAGTGCCCGTTCCCCGTCCGCTGCCATTCTGACCGGAACCATCGCCCTGTCCACTGCTGCCATTCTGCCCGGATTGTCCGCCGTCCCCATTTTGCCCGGACTGTCCAGACTGTCCGGACTGCGCAGACTGTCCGGACTGCCCAGGCTGTCCTCCGCTGCCGTTCTGTCCGGAGCCGCCGCTGCTGCCATCTTGACCGGACTGTCCGCCCTGTCCGTTTTGACCACCATTGCCGGACTGCCCTGCATTTCCCTTGGCAAGCTGTGCACTGCCCATCTCCTGCATTTTTTCCGCCAGCGCCTGCATGGACTCCGCCGTCACGGGCGACACTGCCGCCCCGTTCTGCAGACTCTGTGCAAGCCCCGCCAGCTGGCTGCCCATATTCTCATATCTGTACTCCAGCTTTTCCGCAGCTGCCCGCATCATCTCATCGGAAGACAGCTGCCGGTACTCCTCCTGGGAAGCCTGCAGGCTCTCGATCATTTCCTGCAGCAGCGCCTGCTGTTCCGGCGTCAGCTCTTCCGCCTGATCCAACTGCTCCAACGCCTCCACGACTTCCTCGATCTCCTGCACTTTTTCTTTTGCATCCTCCCTGACTCTGTGCAGCTCCTCCGCGCGCTCCTTCATCTCCGACGGCACCAGTGCGAGGACAAGCAGCACCGCGAGCAGCCCGGCAGGAACACCTGTTCTTTTCCATGGCGGCAGCAGCGTTATCCGTATTTTATCCCGATGTGCCTGAAGCTGTCCCATGGCATCCGCACGCTGCAGCGCAACAAATGCCCCTTCTTTGTCCAGATTCCCGTAAGCGGTGACGATCCTCTCGTCAAATCCAAAGCTGTCCATCACAAGCGCAGCCTGCTCCATGCCCGTCCGCTTCACATACGCCGTGACCGCAGCCGCGATCAGCGCCAGAACCAGCGCCAGGACAGCATAGGATCCGGCATAGTAAAGAGGAATCACAAAAGATGCCGCCTGAAAAAGGATTCCCGCGGCAGCGCCGATGGTCAGCGCAGTGACCAGTTTCCTCAAAAATCCCGCCAGATTCAACCTGCGGCGGCAGTTTCGTATCTCTTTTACAAATTCACGCTGTTCCATATGGCTCCCCCCCCCGCAGCATTTTCTATTCCCTATTTATAAATCCGATCGGTCACTTTTTTCTGCTGCCCGACGCATTCATGGGGTTCACTCTCCACGCCGCTGCGATCATGAACAGAAGCGACAGGAGCAGAATACACGCCGCCGACAAGAACATCCACGTCTTTCCCTGAGACAGATAATACGTCAGCAAGCCGACGTCCCCTCTGCTAAAAGTAGAACCTTCCGTTCCAAACAAAGACGCCCCTGTCATGATCTGCATGAAAAACTCCTCGAAGAACACACCTGGATTGAACAGCAGCAACAGCAAGGATTCCCCCGCACTTTCCCCCTCTGTCCACAGAAGATTCAGGATCAGCGGCACAAACGTCAGCACATAGATCACGAAGTAGATCGCAAACGACAATACGACCGCCGATATGGACCTGCGGCAGCATGAAGAACAGAAAATCCCGATACTGCCTGAGAGCACTGACAGCAGTATGATGGTGAGCACAAAATAAAACAGACCTGACCACGCAAGACCACCCACGACAAACGACAAAGCCATGACAGGCATACCCGCAGCCACAAAGAAGAGGATGCGGATCACCGCAGAAACGACCTTGCCCAGCACGATCGAAAAAGGCGACATGCAGGTCGTCAGCATGATGTCAAATGTCTGCCGCTCCTTCTCCCCCGAGATAGACGACGCCGTGATGATCGGCACGATCAGCGCCACGATGCACACCTGCGCCACCGCAAGCACCGGGAACAGATAGATCAGCTTACTGTAGATATTGCCGCTGCTGTAATAATTGTCACAACTCGCCTGGATCACTGCCGTCGCCAGCAGAAATGCCAGCACGAGTACCGCGTCATAGGCAAACAGCCCCCAGCTGAAACGCATGCTGCGCGCCGTCACCTGCAAATCTTTCTTTACGATCGGATTCCACCGTATCTTCACTGTGCGCCACCTCCTGTCAACTGCATGAACAATGATTCCAGACTGCCTTCCTCCCTGTAAAAACCCGTGAGGACGACCTGGTTCCGGATCAGCTGCCCGATCAAGGCGCTGAGCTGCTCGTCCGTCCCATTGTTTGTGATGATGATCTCATTCTCCCTGACGGACTCCACCGACATCCCCGCGTGTTCCATCAGAAGCCGCACCGCAGTGTCAACGCCCGATACAGCCTGGATATGGACGCGCCTGCCGCCAGCGACCTGCTGCATGATGTCCTCAATGCGGCCTGCCATGATCAGCTGCCCGCGGTTCATGATACCGATGCTCGTACACATCTCGGAGAGTTCCGAGAGAATGTGGGAACTGATCACGATCGTCTTTCCCATAGCGTGCAGATTCTTCAACAGTTCCTTCATCTCCACTCTCGCCCTCGGGTCCAGCCCGGAGCTTGGCTCATCCAATATCAGAAGCTTCGGGTTGTGCAGCAGCGACCGCGCCACACAGAGGCGCTGTTTCATGCCGCGTGACAGCGTGTCCACATAGAAATCCCGCTTATCCGAAAGGTTGACCAGCTCAAGCAGGTCATCTGTCAGCCTGGCGATGTCGCGCGAGCGCATACCGTACATGGAACCATAGAAATCCATATACTCATGCACTTTCAGGTTATCGTACACGCCGAAAAAATCCGGCACGTAGCCGATCAGTCGTTTCATTTCCATACTGCCCATCCGCGCATTGGTATTCCCGATCTGCACCGAGCCGCCGCTCGCCTTGAGCAGCCCGCAGATGATGCGGATCGTGGTCGTCTTGCCCGCACCGTTTGGTCCCACAAAGCCGAACAGATCTCCCTCCGGAATGTGCAGGGACAGATGATTGACCGCGGTGAACGATCCATAATTTTTCGTCAGATCATAAATATTTAACATACCGAACCTCCCATCACTGAACAGCGTACAGGCAGCCATATGCCGTCTCGCCGCAGTCGTCGTCCACAGCTTTCTCCCAATTTCTGGTGACACCGATGATCACCGTCCCGCTGAGATCCTCCCTGGAAAAAACCTCCCAGATCCCTGTTCCCAGGGCAGCTATCTCGTCATAATCCTTTCCGCGGCGGCCAAAGACGTAATCGCTCATGTAATCGTGACGATACGCCTCTATCAAGGTATCATAGCTCTGTTGTCCGGACGTGTAGACGACTTGTTCCAAAGTGTGCGTCTCCCCTGCCGGAAGGTTCTCATAGATGTACAGCACATTGTCGTTGATGACCGCAAAATATTGAAAATCACGGCTTGTTCCGTTCGTCACAGTCCCCGTGATCCCCCGCAGGGCGGAGGTTGTCAGGTCACTCGATATGGTGCCTGTCTCCATGTTCTGTGATGTTCCCGCCACAAAGTAACCGTCCTCAAAGCCCCTGTCCGGATTCATGCCCAGAAAAACCCTGTCCCCTTCCCTGCAAATGCGGTAATGATACTTATCCTTCACCGCTCCATAATAAAAGTTTCCAAAGACCGGGCCCGCATAGTCATACCGCTCTGCCAGCCGCAGCTCCCATTCCCTGTAATCCGCATCATAACAGTGCAGATAGGTCACATTGCCGAGGCTTTTTCCCGTATTCTGACCGGAAAGCTTTTCGACTGTCACCGAGTACACCCTGGTATTCACGACCTCAAACCCTCTCCCGGCAAAATACACCAGCAGAACCCCCACAAGCACCGTTGCAGGGACAGCTCCCCAGTACCAGTCCCGCCGTTTCATGGCACGCAGGATCAGATAGAGAATTGGACCCACAAAGACCGCATACAGGACCACGATCCATTTCAGCACACCAAAGTTGAGACTGCCGCTGCCGTTTCCAAAGCTTCTGAAGATACCTCTGATGATATAATCCAGATCATAGTAACTGCTATAATAATCCAAATTTTTTACGTAATTATTCGCATTGTGCAGAAGCTCCCACACATAACTATCCCAGCCATTGATCACCTGATCCGGATCTCCCAGGTCGGACAATGCATATGGCACGAGCTCCACCGCGCCGTCTCCCCACGACGACACCATGATCATGCTGTCCTTATCTGTGTTATACCGACCAGCCGAGTCCTTCAATTCCGCCAGAGTCAGCTGTTCCAGACTCCCGCCGCCGTCACTCTCAGAGACGTTTTCTGCCGGTTCATTTATCCGGACACACTCCACATCCAGAAAATCCAGTCCGCTCAGCGTTTCCTCCGCGTGTTCTCCTGTGCCGACGATCAGCATCCCTCCTCTGTCCACCCACTCCTGGATGCGCTCCAATGCCGCGTCCGCCAGAAAGCCGGTATTGTAATCATCGATCACCAGAAATGTCAGAAGATCCAGCGATCCCATCAGATTGTCCTGGTCAAGCTCCACCAGATCGATCGGATACTCCACCCCGCCATAATACACGACGCCTTCCCCACCCATATCCAAATAGGTGAGCGCTCTGTACGAATCACTCAGGATCCCCAGAGAAACAGAATCCGCACCGTCCAGCAAAAAGCGCTTAAACCCCTTTTCTGCAGCCACACGCCCCTTTTTATCCAGAAGGGTCACTTTCACCGTCTTGCTCCGGTCCTCCACGCTATTGACAGGTATACTGACCGCAAACTGCTTCGTGCTGCCCTGCGGGAGCGAGATCACAGTGTCATAGACACAGTTTAAGGAATCATAATTGTTCTCCAGGCTTACGCGCACTGTCCCTTCCCAGTCCTCTCCCCGGTTGTGCAGTGTCAGCTGGATCGTGTAGATATCGTCCTGCGAAAGCAGCCGCGCATCAATGTCAAATTCCTTATTTCCACTCCGGGATGCCTCCTCAGCCGCGAGGCATGTCCTTCCCAGAAGCATGGAACCGAACAGCATTCCCAGTATCAAAACCACCCAAAACCGATTGCCTGCCTTACCTTTATTTCTCATATCCATCACCGCTCTCTGTCAAAATATATAAATCACCTGTGTTTACATGTTCCGAGAATATTATACAGGACTTTCCATAAAATAGCAATGCAAATCACTGTAATCGAATCAGGCAAAAATCGAGCAGGGGAATCCCGTGTGCATAAAAAGTGGAGGTCCTCCCCGAACGCTCCACTTTTCCTATGCCGCCTTTTAAAGTTGTTAGATCCTGACTGCGCCCACTGCCCTGATATTCATCGGGTAGACATTGCTGCTACCCACATATTTTGCGATGTAGTCCACATATCTGTCAGCCTCTGCAAGCGGTACCAGACACATGATCACACCTGCAAACCCGCCGCCGTGCACACGGCATACACCGTCACCGATCCCCTTCAGGAACAGCTCTGTGAGTGCGAGCGTCAGCGTGATCTTCTGCTCCTTGCAGTCCTGCAGCGAATAACAGTTCTGCAGAAGCTCCCACGAGGAAGTGCCTGACTCGCCGACAAGCCGCAGCACTGTGTCGATATCGTCCGACTCGATGGCAGCCGCCATCTCGTCCACTCTGCGGTTCTCCTCAAAGAAATGGATCGATCGCAGCACCGCCCTGTCGTTTGGTATCTCGTTCACATGAGCGAGCAGGGCATCGAGATCCGACTCACACAAAAGCTCCACGCCAAGAACCTTTGCCGCCTCCTTCATCTCGTTGGGAATCCCGGAATACTCCGCGCTCAGGTCCGCATGTCCCTTTCCAGTGTTTACGATCACAAGACGGTAGCCCTTCTTCTCAAAAGAGAATGAAAGCGGTCTGTACTCCGGCTGGCTTCCGTTCGAAAAATCAAAGAGCACCGGACCGCCCACCGCACATGCCATCTGGTCCATCATGCCTGACGCCTTGTTCCAATACACATTCTCGGAATACTTGCCGATCTTTGCATAGTCGGTACAGCTCATCGCGCCATCGTTGAAGAAATGGTTGACGATCGTGCACACAAGCATCTCAAACGACGCCGACGAACTGACGCCCGCTGCCGCGATCACATTCGTAGATACGTAAGCGTCAAATCCGCCGACTTTGAATCCAAACTTTTGTGCGCCCTCCATCATACCGGCGAGAAGGGACTCTGTGCCGCCGACCTTTGCAACACTGTCAAGCTTTTCGATATCCACAACGATCTCCTTATCATAGCCTTCGCTTGTGATGTGGATGACACTGCTGTTATTTGGCTGTGCCGCGCCGACCGTATCAAGGTCTATGCTGCCTGCGATGACCTTTCCGCCATTATGATCTGTGTGGTTTCCGATGATCTCTGTTCTTCCGGGCGCAGAGAAAAATTCGGCATCATCATGACCATATTTTTTCCTGAAATTCTCCGCCAGCGCATTGAGACGCTCTGCACTCTTTGCGCTCTCCCCGTACACTTTTTCCAGTCTTTCGCTGCTTGGGATATTCATCTTGCTATTCCTCCTTGTTTTTCGCTTTTTCTATTTTTTTCTATATATGTATTTAAATATTATACATCAAACTGTTTCAAAATCCAATCAATTCCTTTTGCGATCCGCAGATCCGGCTCCGAAAAATGACCGCCCTGATTCCACTCGAGAATGCCCTCTGCATTGCCCTGCTCCCCGCAGAGCAGCCTGTACACTGTTCTCGTATTGTCGCCAACTGCCGCCAACTGTCTGTTTTTCGTCTTTTCCTCCCTGTCCCCAAGGCTCAGATAGATATAATTTCCCCCGCCCGCACGATCTGCCGCCGCCCTCTGAACGTAGTCAAGCCAGCCCTCGTACCACAGGGAACCGGAGCAGCTGACCGCACCTGCAAACAGATCACACTCACAGTATACCCACAGACCAAACAGCCCTGCAAGCGAATATCCGACCGAAAAACGGGCAGTTTCGGACACATTTTTCTCGACATACGGAATGCAGTCGTGCAAAAGCCACTCCAGCGTGCCGTCCGCCTTGCCGCCAAAAGCATCCCTGCCAAAGACCGCCGGCGCCGCCCACGGCGAAAAGGCATCATTCCAGTTTTCGACCTCGTACGCCGCCAGGATAAAGGCGCCGGGCGATACAGCTCCATCTGACCCCTGCGCATCCGGCGTCCGCCTTTTTGCTATCCGGCTCTCCAGATAAGACACTGCCGCCTCGGCCGACGCCCTGTCCTCCTCTCCTACACCCCAGTAAAACACCGGCAGGCGGTGAGTTTTCCCCGCCACACCTTTCCTGCCCGCAATATCGCCGTGTTCATATATGTGACAGGTTTTATTCTGTATCGATACTGTCGTCAATCCGCTCATCATTCTTTTACTTCCTATTTACCATTTTTATCATTTTGTTTTCCGTTTTGCACGTTTTAATACTTGTTTGACCGTCTCCAGATCTTCCGCAATTCTGCCTCCCTGATCAGATCCTCCCTGAAATCGGGGTGCGCGATCGAGATGAGTCCCTCCGCCCGCTCCCACGTGGAGCGCCCTTCGAGGTTGATCACGCCATACTCGGTCGCCAGGAAGTAGATCTGGCTCCGGGGCGAAGTGATGATATCCCCGTCAAACTGCGGTCGGATGCGGGAGTGGTACACGCCCTCCCTATCCCTGTACACCGAACTCATACAGATAAACGCCTTGCCGCCCCTCGACGCAGAGGCTCCCACGAGAAAATCAAGCTGCCCGCCTGTGCCGCTGATCTGTCTCGAGCCGGAGCTCTCCGCCGCGACCTGACCGTACAGATCGACCGACACACAACTGTTGATGGACACCATATTGTCGATCTGGGCGATGACACTCGGTCTGTTGACATACTCCAACGGGTACGCCGCGATGCCGTGATTGTCATCCACCCACTCGTACAGCTCCGGAGAACCGATCGCGCAGCCAAACACACCTTTTCCCCTGTCAATCTTTTTCTTCCTGTTCGTCAGCTTTCCCGCCCTGTACATGCTCAGGTACGCATCCGAGCAAAGCTCCGTGTGCATCCCCAGATCCCTGAGATCCGACTCCGCGATCAACTCCCCCACCGCGTTCGGCATGCTGCCAATCCCCAGCTGCAGTGTCGCGCCATCCACGATATAGGGCAGGATGTTCTGCGCGATCTTTCTGTCGATCTCCGTAGGCCTGAACGTCTTTAGGACCGCGAGCGGTTCGTGCTCCCCCTCCACGATATAATCAACATCGGAAATGTGGATGCACTCATCATACCCGCCGTGTATGATCGGAAGATTCTCATTTACCTCCACGATCACGATATCCGCTGTCCGCGTGATCGGCGCGGCTACACCCGTGTTGACGGAAAAATTGAAATATCCGTGCCGATCCATCGGCGCAACGCTCACCATCACGACATTGACTTTCAGGAAATATTCATAGTACGCGGCATTGTTGTGAAAGACCATAGGGATAAAATAGCACAGCCCTCTGTCGCACAGACTCCGCTCATACGAAGAACAGTGCCAGCTGTGATAGGTGAAATGCTCCTGGCTCTCGTCGCACTCCGCCACCTCGATCGGACCTGCTATGATCAGATTCCCGCGAATCTTCACATCAAAGAGCTCATCCCTGCGCTTTGCCAAAGCCCTGTCCAACAGCACAGGCATGCCGAGATTGCTCGTGTAATCCACCCAGTCGCCACTCTTTACCACCTGTACCGCCTCGTCGGGGGTGACAAGCTTCGCGCTGTACGCTGTCTGGAAATCGTGCAGCATCACATCACACTCCGTTCCACTCTTATTAACTCATTAATAGGAAATCTTTTTTCTGCCAAATATTCTGTTCAGCGAGTCCTCCACACTCCTCAGAGACTCCACCGCATCATTCAGATTCGCCATCGTCCTGGAAAGTTCCTTTGTGTCCAGCCCGCTGATGGCGTCGTTCAGCGCCTCAACGTCTACCTCATCCAGCGTCTCCACAGCCTGCTCCATCATCGCAGCAACCTGCTCCAGATCTACATCCTCCAGGGACTCCCTGACCTGTCTGAGCGTCTCGTTGACATTCTCGACATCCACCGCCGCAGCTTGATCCAAAACGGGCTGCACCTGCATCATGATCCCTTTTGCCTGCTCGAGCAGATATGCGCCGCCCGCAAGCAGCAAGATCGTCAGCGCCGAGGTAATCAGACACATGATCCTGGTAAACAGGAGCTCTCTGCGGAGTTTCCTGATCAGTTTCTCGCTCTCCCCGACGGTCTGTTGTTCATTCATCGCTATGCTCTCCTTCTCTTTCGTTTCATGGCATTTTGTCTATCATATCACATTTTGATATGAAAATGTAGATATTTCACAAAAAATATAAAATAAACAAAATAATAGTTGTTAAATATTCAATATTTATGTAAAATAAATATAAAAAGGACAGAGAGGTGCGAATTGATATGTTTACACAACTATTTAGCAACTATTTAGCAGAGCACTCCGTGATAACAACAGAGCAGAGAAACTCTTTCCAGAAAGAGATCCAGGAGACCCGTGTCAAGCTGGGAACGATCGCTGTCGCAGAGGGTCTGCTGACAGTGGAACAGGCCGAGGAAATCAACCACCAGCAGACACGGCAGGACCGCCGCTTCGGAGACATCGCGGTCGAACTCAACTACCTGAAAGAGGAACAAGTGTCAGCACTCCTTGGCAAACAGGGTGACGATGCCATGAAATTCATCCAGCTGCTGGTCGACACCGCCGGATTGACCATGGAGACTGTTGCCGAGCACCTGAACGGCTTCCAAAAGGCGAATGGTTTCACGGATGCTGAGCTCGAGGCAGTCAAAAAAGACGACTTTGAGTCCATCATTCCCCTCTTTGCCACAGTGCGGGATTCGAACATCACAGACCTTGCCGGCCTTGTCATGCGCAATCTCACAAGGTTTGTCACCAACAATTTTTATTTCGGCAGAATGAGAAAAGCTTCCGCGTATTCCTACAGCATGCTTGCCGGGCAGAAATCCGTCGGTGACTCCGATATCTTCCTCGGGTTCAGCGCCACCAACGAGCTTGACGGTATCATCAAGCTCGCCAAAAACTATGCGAAAACGGTCACGGTCACAAGCAGTGACGAAGTTTACGACGCCGTCTGCGAATTCGCGAACCTGAACAACGGTCTCTACGACTCCGTGCTCAGCGACGATGATATTTTCATCGAAATGGTTCCGCCGGAAGTGTATCTGAACCAGCAAATATCGGGAAATGCTTACTACATGCCCGTCTACATCGATGACTCGGAGTTTGACCTGATCATATCGACAGACGCCGCCTTTGTTCCCGGGGAAAGACCGCACATGCTGAACCTGAAAAAGACAGATCTCCAGGTAGACACCTCCAGGTCGCTGCCCACGGTCCTTGTCGTTGACGACTCTTCCCTGATCCGAAAGGTGCTCATCAAGATGCTCAACGAGAACGGCTATCAGGTAGTGGGTGAAGCGGCAAACGGCGCAGAGGGTGTGGAATTGTACAAGGAACTTGAGCCGGATTATGTGACGCTCGACATCACAATGCCCGTGATGGACGGTGTGACCGCGCTGAATCTCATCAAAGAATATGATCCGGAAGCCACAGTCGCCATGATCTCCGCTGCCGGTCAGAAAGATAAGCTCATGCAGGCGCTCAAGGCAGGTGCCGAGCTGTTCTTCACCAAACCGTTCAACGAACATGAAGTCGTATCCGGTCTGAGAAGCTGTTAAAAAAGTATGTCTGGGTGCCCGTGTGCATAAAAGGGGAGTCGTGAGACGCCCCTTTTTTTGTGTAATAGACTCTTGAATTATTCAGCGTGTTTTGCGCTCTAGAGCGTAAAATGTTCCACGTCATCGAGAAGCCGCTGCCATGCATCTTCGTGCTCCACATAGTAGATCGGGCACTTCTTTCCGCCACAGTCATAGTGGCGCAGGATATCCTTCGACTCCAGATCATATTTATCCGTCAGCCATGCAAGCATCTCGATCAGCGAATCATATGTCTCCTGCGTGAACGAACCGTCCTTCTCCAGATAACAGCACTCGATCGAGATCGAGTCCCCGTTTCGCTCTACCACGGCGTACGCTTCCTCATCCAGGGGAATGCACTGCACGATCTCACCCTCATAGCCGATGATAAAATGCGCACTCGCAGCCCGCTCATGCGTCTGCCCAAGACTCTCAAAATAGCTCCTGTTCTGCGCCGCTGACGTTCCCGGATTCGCCGTGTAATGTACAAAAATATTGTTTACCTCCTCGAGCTTCGTCCCGGGTCGGTTATACTCGCTGACAGTGAGAAAATCCTCCCTGATCTGCGGCTTTTTTTCCCTCTCATCCACGAGCGGAAGCTCCTCCTCAACAGACGGCTTCTGCGTCCTGTCCTCTTTTATCACAGGGCTTTTCTGCATACTCTGATAAAAATTTTTTCCCATGAAGACGATCGCCGCAGTCATTGCCGCGATCCACATAAAAGCCAGAATCTGATTGACCCTGGCACGCCGTCCTGGTTTCTTCTTTCTTGATGTCTGTGTTTTTGCGCCTGTCCTTGGGTTTACCGGTCTAATGTTTCCGGTGCGCACCGAGCCTGCCGATCCCGCACTGCGCATCTGCACTGTTCTGACGTTTCCCGCCCGGACATTTCCTGACCGCGGCACCCCTGCCTGGCGCACATTCCTTGGCCGCGCTGTCCGGGTCGGTCTTGTGTTTCCCGTGCGCACCGAGCCTGCCGATCCCTGATATCCAAAACCAGCATTTCCTGCCCTGACCGCACCTGCCTGCCTTGCGTTTCCTGCCGTTGTCCTGTTATGACCTGATGCATTTCCCCTTCTGTGCATTTCGGATCTGGTATGTGCGCTCGATCTCCTCGGTTTTGTCTGTCCGCCCCGCACACTTGCAGGCGAACTCACCACCTCCCACAGTTCCAGTTCCTGACTCTGCCGTGCCTGATTCCCCATAAGTACTTCTCCTATCACAATAGACGTTTATCCGTTGCAAAATAATTCAGACTTATAAACTTGCCCTATACATATTAGACGCTCTGAAATCCCAAAATGTTGCATCAAAAAATATTAATTTTTTATAAACTCACACTTTGAACTTCATCGCCCTTATACTATAATATAACATTATATAACATCAGGCTCTAAATTTCATCTAAAATTTTCAAAAATTATGAAAATATTTATGATTTGTGCTTCTCCCTACTTTCTCACCTCGTATCCCAATCCCTTCACCAACGCGCGATCCGTCGCGACCGTGATGCCTGCTGTCGTGAGCATATCGCCCGATATCGCTGCGTTTGCACCGCTCTTGAAGCATTTCGCTCCCTTGTCACCCACAAGACCGCGGCCTCCGGCAAGCCGGATATCTCCGTCAGGTATGATAAAACGAAATACCGCAACAATGCGGCAGAGTTCGTCATTGGTGAGGATCCGATTGTTTTCGCAGGGCGTTCCCTCGATCGGATTCAGCAGATTGACAGGCACCGACTTCACACCGAGGTCTCTTAGTGTCAGCGCCATATCGATCCTGTCCTCCATCGTCTCACCCAGCCCCATGATGCCGCCGGAACACACACTCATCCCTGCGCTCATCGCCGCCCTCAGTGTCTCGATCTTCTCGTCATAGGTATGCGTCGTACAGATCTTGGGGAAATACGCACGGGATGTCTCCAGATTGCAGTGCACTCTCGAGGCCCCCGCATCCTTTAGCTTCCGAAACTGTTCTTCCGTTAGCAGACCAAAGGACACGCAGACGTCAATGCCGATCTGCCTGCGGATCTCCCGGATGCTCCCGCATGCCTGTTCAACCTCCTCATCGCTCAGACGCCTTCCCGATGTGACGATGGAATAGCGGAGCACACCCTGTTCCTGGTTCTGCCTGGCATCCTCCAGGAACACCTCTGTCGCCAAAAGCGGATATGCCTGTTGACAGTTCGTATGATAATGGACACTCTGCGCGCAGTATTTGCAATCCTCCGAACACCGGCCACACTTGCCGTTGATGATCGTACACATATCAAACCGGTTTCCGCACATAGTTTCTCTGATCCGATTGGCTGCTGCTGTCAATTCCTCCAGCGGTTCCTCTGCAAGCAATAGTGCCTCGTCCCTTGTCACACGCCTGCCCGCATATACCTTTTGCTCAAGCTCTTTTGTGATACACATCTCTGATCCCTCCAATGTCAACTTTTTATATATTATAGGTTAACAACAATGGCATCAAAAGTCAAGTGATCAAATAGCTTTTGCTGACATGCTTCCCCAGGGGTGCCCGTATGCATCAGAAAACCTGTCCTTTGCAGCCGGACAGGTTTTCCACACATTACATAAACTTCACAAGCTCATCCGCACTCTTTCTCTTAGGCGCAGCAGGCTCCTCGTCGGCAAATCCCACTGCCACGAGCGCCGCTACCTTCTGTCCCTCCTCGATGCCGATGATCTCTGCCACCTTCGCCTCGTCAAAGATGCCCAGAATGACAGCACCTACACCTTTGTCATGTGCCGCAAGACAGAATGTCTGTGTCGCGAGACCCGCGTCGAACACTTCCCAGCGGTCCTCCTTCGACGTCGTATACGATCCGTCTCTCTCAAAACCGCTCCTGCCATGTACCATGTTGACTACGACGAGCGCGGCACAGTTCTTGATGATCCCGTTATTGTGCTCAAATCCAAGTGTTGCCTCCTCCGCGATCTTTGCCTTGATCTGCGCATTCTCGATCACCACATACCGCGTCACCTGTGTGTTCTTCCATGACGGTGCATAGGATGCCGCCGCCACGATCTCCTGCATAGTCTCATGCGGAATCTGCTCTGCCTTAAACTTTCTGATGCTTCTCCTTGTCTCGATACACTTGATCGCCTCCATGATCATACCTCTCTTTCGTTTTTTACGCGCTGATACAAAGGAGCTTTACCACTATGTAATCAGCGGTGCTGCGGGCAGATAAAACTGCCCCGTGTTCAAAGTTACTTCAAGAATCCGTTTACGATCTGCTCCTCCGCCTGCGCCTCTGTGAGTCCCAGCGTCATGAGCTTGATCAGTTGTTCCCCCGCGATCTTTCCGATCGCAGCCTCGTGGATCAGACTCGCGTCGATATTGTTTGCCGTGATCTCCGGTATCGCGCGCACCACCGCATTGTCCATGATGATCGCGTCACACTCAGAGTGCCCTGCGCACTTGTTGTTCCCGTTGATATGGGAATAAAATGTCTGCTCTGACGAATCCTTTGCCACAGACCGTGAGATCACGTTCGTGCTGGAATCCTCCCCGTCCAGATCTACATAGAAATGTGTTGCCGCCTTCTGTTTTCCGTGCGTCATAAGCTTTTCCCTGATGACGAGCTGCGCACCCTTTCCCAGATTTGCCCTCGTAACCCTGTCTGTAGAATCCACTCCCCGTATCTGCACCGTGTCCATCTCCAGATAGCTGTCCTCTTCCATGCTGACGATCGTCTGCGGGTTCATGACGCGCTCCCCCGTACCCTCGCCGGAACCGTAATGTTTCTCCACATAGCGCACCTTCGCGTTTTTTCCGATAAAAAAGGAATGGATCCCGCTGTGTTCGCTCGCCTGATCCCCGCCGTTATGGATACCGCATCCGGCTACGATCGTGACATCACAGTCCTCTCCGATATGAAAATCATTGTACACCAGCTCCTTGAGCCCTGTCTGTGTCATCAATACCGGGATATGCACACTCTCCTTTTTCGTACCGGGTTTGATAAAAATGTCGATCCCAGGCTTATCCTCCTTGGGCACGATCTCGATATGCTCCGTCGAACGCCTTCCTGCCGCCTCCCCGTTGGAACGGATATTGTACGCCCCGGCAGGCACTTCATGCAGATCCGCCACCTGCATCAGCAATGTCTTCTGAATCTCATCCATGGATACATCCTCCCGCATTATGCTTACACTCAAGACTGCCGTTCAACAATCCCGGCAGTATCTCCTCCTTCGTCCCCATATTCTGTATCTCGCCGTTTGCGATCACAACGATCCGGTCCGCAATGTCAAGTATGCGCTCCTGATGCGAGATGATCACGATATTTCCCTGTGTCTTATCGTGCATCTTCTCAAACACTTTGATCAGATTCTGAAAACTCCACAGGTCGATCCCCGCCTCGGGCTCATCAAACACGGACAGCTTCATGCCTCTTGCGATCACTGTGGCGATCTCGATGCGCTTGAGCTCACCGCCCGACAGACTGGCATTCACCTCGCGATTGATGTAGTCCCTCGCGCAAAGCCCCACCTCGGCAAGATATTTGCATGCGCCATCGACACTGAGCTTCTCATTGGCGGCAAGCCTGATCAGGTCGAGCACAGTGATGCCCTTAAACCTCACCGGCTGCTGAAAAGCAAAGCTGATGCCCAGATTTGCCCTGTCTGTGATAGACATGTCCGTGATGTCCTGTCCCTCGAAAAAGATCCGTCCCTCCGTCGGCTGTATGATGCCTGCGATCATCCTGGCAAGGGTGGATTTCCCACCCCCGTTTGGCCCGGTGATCGCAGTAAAGCGGTCGTCTATTTTCAGATCGATATGGTTCAATATATCCTTTCCGTTCCCGTCCTCAACGTGATAGGATATATTTCGCAGTTCCAACATATATGCTTCCTCCTCCCGTCAATAATAAATCAGATCATTATTGCATTTATAATATGGTATATACGCTGTATTGTCAACAGTTTATTGCGTCAGATCTCCACACGGAAGCAGATCTCCTGTCCGTCCTCCTGTTCCGACAGTTCCACTGTGATCTCCCCTCCGTGCCGCTTTGCGATCTGGTTTGCCTGGTAGAGCCCCAGTCCCCTGTCACCGCAGCTGCTTTTCGTCGTGTAGCCCTTTTCAAAAAAGCGGGCTACCGCACTCATCGTCAGATCTTCCACCTGGTTTTTGATCGCAAAGATCAGTTTGTCATTTTGGGCGTCGAGCACCATCTCCACGCTGTTTTTTTCGGGTGTCGCTGCCTCAAACGCGTTGTCCGTGAGCGTCCCTATGATCTCGACCAGCGCATGTTCTGACACTGGTGTCACAATCTCCTGGCTCAGCACCTGTATATCAATGTCGATATATCCGGGGGCACTGATGATCTTGCTGTACAGAAAACCAGCCAGTATCTTGTCCGATATACGGAGAAGTGCCGGGTTGCAGCGCGATCTGTCCTCGTAAATCTCCCTGCAGTATGCCGACTGCGCCTCCACAAGTTCATTGTAATCCGCCATCGTCACATGCATATTTAGTATTGCATTCATATGATTATCAAACTCGTGCTGCCGTGCCCTGATATCTTTTGTCAGCTCTTCCATCGGCTTTATGTAGAGCCTGTAGATCTTCAATTCCTGCTCCTGGCGCCGGAGCGCCGCGTAATTCTGCGACCAGTCCAGAAGTCCCAACAAAATAACGGAAAAGACGATGCCGAACAGAACCATCACCTTGATATCCAGTGTGTGGCTCAGGTACAGGTCGACCAACAGATACAGCGTTATGATCAGCGCGACAGCACAAAAGATCCTGTATAAAAATTTTCTGCCAAGTTCAGCCATAACGATACACTCCTCCTCTAACTGCCGGGAACGCCATCCGCTGTCAGATCCGCAGTTTTTTCTTGATCTCATTTTTGTATGTAATACCGATCTCCACCTGTTCGCCGTTTTTCATGCTGATCAGTCCGTTCACGGTATCCACATAATCGATATAGTCCTGGTTCACGACACACATGCGGTGCACCTGCAAAAACCGCTCACCCGGCAGCTTTTCGAGCAGCTGCTTTATAGAAAGGTACAAAACCTTCATCTCCTCTTTTAAGAGCACGAATCTCACTCCCCGCGGCACCGCCTTGACGCACACGATATCCTTACAGAATATCTTGTAATTGATGCCGTCCTTCCTGACAACCACAAATTCCTCCCGCGTCTCACCCTGCTGTGACAGAAAAAGCAGTTTCCCGACCAGCTTCTGGACATCCTCCTCATTGTACGGTTTCACCAGATACTGGTAACAGTGAAGTTCCCTGTATGCAGTCAGCTCCATATTGGCCAGTGATGTGATCATGATGATCGGCGTGAAGGTGTACTCCTTTCTCATGCGAACCTCCCGCGCAAAGACTATCCCGGAAATATCGTCGTTGTCGCCAATATCCAGATTGATATCCAGCAAAAAAGCCTGAAAGGGCGGCTGCGCCTCCTCGTCAAGCGCAGCCCTTGCCTCATCCAGACTGTTTACCGGAACAGCACACACATGTCCGGATACCCTCTCTACCATCACAGTAATCGCATCTAAGCACTCCTTACTGTCCTCCAGTATCAATATCCTTGTCATGCCTGTTGTCCCCTCCTGTTCATGATCCGCCCTCAGAATATTTTTCCCTATCATAATCACAAAGCGATATCACTTGTATTTATTTTAACCTACTTCAAAATTTCGCCGACTGATTTTGCAAGCCCTGCCACACCCTGGATCTCTGATGGAACGATGATCTTTGTGGCATTGCCGTTTGCGGCTTTCTCAAACGCTTCGAGTTTCTTGATGGTGAGCACTGCCTCGTCCGCGCCCGCTTCTTTCAGGAACTTGATACCTTCCGCGTTTGCCATCTGCACGACACGGATCGCCTCCGCCTGACCTTCCGCCTCACGGATCTTTCTCTCTTTCTCCGCCTCAGCGCGCAGGATCGCTGCCTGCTTCTCCGCCTCCGCCTCGAGGATCGCAGATTCCTTCTGCCCCTCTGCGACGAGGATCGTCGATTTCTTCTCGCCTTCTGCGCGAAGAATCGCCTCACGTCTCTCGCGCTCCGCCTTCATCTGCTTCTCCATCGCATTTCTGATCGCCTCCGGCGGGATAATGTTCTTCAACTCAACACGGTTGACCTTGATCCCCCATGGATCCGTGGCAACGTCGAGCGCCGATCGCATATTTGTATTGATGACCTCTCTCGATGTCAATGTCTGATCAAGTTCCATCTCACCGATGATATTTCGCAGCGTCGTCGCTGTCAGCTTTTCGATCGCCATGATCGGATTGTCCACGCCGTATGCAAACATCTTCGGATCTGTAATCTGGAAAAATACAACCGTATCAATCTGCATCGTAACGTTGTCCTTTGTGATCACGGGCTGCGGCGGGAAATCCACAACCTGTTCCTTCAGGTTCACCCGCTTTGCAACCTTGTCAAGAAACGGTATCTTGAAGTGAAGCCCTACACCCCATGTGGTATCATATCCGCCAAGGCGCTCGATAACGTACGCCGATGCCTGCGGTACGATGCGCACATTCGCCGCCAGCAGAACTATGATAATGAATAAAATGATCAACAAAATCTCTATCATACGAACTTTTCCTCCTCATAATTTTCTTTGTTTACCTGTACTTTTGAACCGTCTCCTGCTCAGCCTTCCTCGTACTTCTCAACGATCAGCCTCACGCCTTTGATATCAACGACCTTTGCCAGGCTCCCCGCTGCAATCCTGCTCCTGTCATTGACGGCACGAACCGTCCATTCCTGACCGTTTACCACGGCACAGCCTTTTTCTGCAATATTGTCGACATCCTGCGTGATCCGCACTACCTTGCCGATGATCCCCTCATAATTCGTCCTTGTGCGCGTGTTGTTTATGTACCGCATCGCCAAGGGTCTTGTGAAGATCAGCATCCCAAGTGAGATGAACAGGAATACCGTCATCTGGAGTATGATCCCTCCGCCCAGCATGGAGACGATGATCGCTACCAGTGCACCGATCGCAAACCAGATCGTAGTCAATCCTACTGTCACGATCTCAATGATGATGAGTATGATCATTGCCGCCAGCCACACCATTGTGTATGTCATGATACCTCCTCCTTTCCTTATCCGGAAACCCGTATGTCTTCCCCTCTCCTGCGGAAGGAAAAACATTGTTCCTGATAAGTACACTTTACCGCACAATTCCGTTTCGCACAATGGTTTTTGCGTGAATGCAGTGATTTTTGTATTCAATCAAAACTTACTCATTGATCCCCTTCCGGTACGCGTCAAGCTCTTTCTGAAACGCCTCTGTCTTGTGGTAGCCGCAGGAAAACATTTCAGGGCAGAATCCCCTGTAGATGCACTCCTTCACCATACAGCCCGCAAGCTCCGGCTCCGTCCTGGCAACCTCCTCCTTGACCAGCTGCCACGCCTCCCGCGTCTCCGGGCTCGCGCAGCTGCACAGGCGCTTCCGGCTGATATTGATCAATGCCTGTGCATCCGCCTCGCACGCATGATTGACAAGCGCTCCCTGCGGCAGTTCGTCGCGGCTGACTCCCGTCCTGTCGCTGCGCTGCGTTGATACCCAGTGCTCGATCCCGATCTTATGCCGCACCATGTGAACGCTCACCCACGACTTTAATCCCTTCCACCTCCAGTAGAAGTGCATCCGCCTGATCGGGGAATGTTCCGACAGGATCAGCCTTCTCTTCCACTCAGAATCAGGATATTTTCCCGTTGTCTTATTGATCGTATTCATGGCGGAATCCTTGATATCCTGCCAGTTATCCTCATGCTTAAACAAATCGATCTGCATTTTCTTTCGCTCCTTTTCGTCCGCCTCTGTGGGCACTCTGTTCAAGATCACTCCCGTTCCTGCTTTGCCTCTGAAAGTCTCTTTACTTTCGCTTCGATCTGTGCTCTCTCCATAGATAATTCCCTGATCAGATGATATAATGACCAGCTGGCATTCTGGGGCGTTATGACCGCCTTGAGCTTTGTCGGTGTCATCCCTACTTTTTTATAAGAAAATAAAAATTCATCCAGCTTTTTATCCGGTATGCCTGAAAAAATAATGATCTCAGGCATGCAGAATATCGCTGGCGCCTTCGCCTCCTTCGCCGGGTCAAGCGGCTCAATGTTCTTCGCCCCGATAAGCGTTCCGACCTGCGTGTTCAGATCCGATGGTTTCAGCTGCTTTGTCCCGATGGACATACTCATGCAAAGCACCTCCATCTGTATCCTTTTCTTTTCATCCTGCACATAGTACAGAACCATGCTTTTCTGTGTCTCTTTCATATAGTATATCCATCCTCCCTATAAAAATTTGTCGATTGCGTTTTTCAATTCCTCGATCGACTCCGTGTCATTCTCCTTCACCGCCTCTACAATACAATGATCGATGTGACCTATGATCTTGGACATTCTGTTCAGGACTGCCCTGGTCTCCTTATGCGTGTGTGAATGTGTATGGCTATGCACGATCCCATGTTCATGCATCCTGTCGTGTGTCAATTCCTTCTCCATCCTGTCCTCCGTCAAATGCCTTCTGACAGCCTTATAACAAAAAGTCCGCCAATATCCTATTGCTGACATCAATCCCGGCGTCTGTCAGCCATATGCGGCCGCCGCTTCGCATCAGCATGCCCTCTTTCTCCCACTTGCACAGTGCCCCGCCGTAGATATCGTTTATCTCCAAGCCAAAACTGTCTGCAAATTCCAATGCTGACACCCCCTCTGTCATACGCAGCCCCAGGAACATAAATTCTTCCATACGGTCTTTCTGCGATAACTTTTGTACATCCTCTTTTATGTCTGTTCCGCGGTCTTCTTTTGTACATCCATGCTCCTCTTTGCGCGCATATACCGACGCTGTCCCTTTCGCTATAGTGCATCCATCTGTACAGTTACCGCACATGCTGTCAATGTCCTTCTCAAAAGCAAGGATATAGCGCTCCATACTGTCCGTGTTTTTCCAGCGCACATTGCCCACCATGGAGGCTGCACCCAGCCCAAAACCAACATACTCTGCAGTGTGCCCGATCCCCCGCTGCCAGTAGATGCAATTGTGCCTGCACGCATATCCCGCTTTCGCATAGTTTGATATCTCATAACGCCGATAGCCCTTTTCTGCCAGGATCTGCTTGGTCATCTGATACATCCGCCTGTCCTCGTCCTCATCCGGTACAGGCGGATATTCGTCCAATCTGTCGTGCAGACGCGTTCCCTCCTCAATGATCAGGCTGTAGGCTGATATATGCTCTGGCTGCAGCGCAGTCACTTTCCCAAGCGTCCGAACCCAGCTATTGATATCCTGTCCCGGAAGCGCTGACATCAGATCGATATTGATATTTGCAAAACCGGCGCCCCTCGCCTGCCGATATGTCCGCAGGAAATCCTCATACGTATGAATGCGGCCCAACAGTTTTAGCTCCGCATCGTCCGCGGACTGCAGACCAACACTCAGCCTGTTTATCCCGGTTTCCTTCAATCCAAAGAGTTTGTCGCCGTCCGCCGTTCCCGGATTCATCTCCATCGTTATCTCGACATTGCCGCTTATGTGGTAATCCCGTCTCAGCACATCAAGAACCCCTGCGATCTCGTCCGCATCCAGAATGGACGGCGTCCCTCCCCCGATGAAGACTGTCTGCACCTCATATCCTGTATAGCGCGCTGCCTCCAGTGCGATCTCTCTTCGCAACGCTGCCATATACGCCTGCTGCCGCGGTCTTGTTCCTGGTCCTGACAGGAAATCGCAGTAGGCACATTTCTGGACACAAAACGGAATGTGAATGTACACACCGATCGAACGCATCGCGTTTCCCCTCCTATACCGCTGCCAACTTTCCATCTTTACTATATTATAACAGACTGCAGGACTTATTCAAGTTATTTATCTGCGCTGTCTCTTTGTATTCTCCTCTATACTAATTTGTGTTGGTGTAGTATTTTCAAAAAGAATACAAGCCTATTCAGAAAATGTTCTTGAAACATATTTTCTGAACAGGCTTTGTTTAAAGACAATCCCAGTTACTTTGCGAGTACTCCCGCAAAGTCCAGGAATAGAAAGAAAATAGAGCTGATATAGATATTATAATAAATATAGATATGATCAAGATGATCTTTATAACAGGTTTTTTCATTGTACACCTCTTATTTTGTAAAATCATAGGTACATTCTGTTGTTAATAGAATTAGATATGGACAAAATCCCCCTAATAGCTTATCCTAATCCATCTTGCTAAAAAAGAAATCCTCAAGCATCAAACACAAACAGTGATAAATCGGAAGATGCAGCTCCTGTATTTTATACGTTTCTGTTTCCTCCACAGGAATTATCACATCTGCCAAATCTTTTAATCTTCCGCCGCCCCTCCCAGTTAGCCCAACAATTTTTATCCCTTTTGCTTTTGCTGTAACAGCTGCATATAAAATATTTGAAGAATTACCAGATGTGGATATTGCCAAAAGTACATCGCCAGCCTCGCCATACCCATTTACCTGTTGTGCAAAACACATACTACCGTCTACATCATTTAAAAAGGCAGTATTCAGACTATTGTGGTTGTTCAATGCAATAGTCGGTAACGCCTGCTGAAGTCTGTCTGCAAGCTCCGCACCTTTTTCTGAATCCACCAACCGCAGACGTTTTGCAAAAACTTCATCGATCTTCCTCGGCAGTTTAAATCCTTTCATCAGTTCCCCGGCAATATGGTCGGCATCCGATGAACTCCCGCCATTTCCCGCAATCAAAAGTTTTCCTCCTGACTCAAAACTCTTTTTTATGATATCAAATGCCTTAACTATTTCATTATTGTTTATATCCAAAATAGGATATCGTTTCATTAAATCCCTAACATATTTATCCATGTTTCATTTTCCTTACTTATGCAAAATATATTCTACACAATCAAGTAAAGTCGCATATGTTGGTACACCAGCTACTTGATCGCGTCCAATATGCACTGCTCTACACCCTGCATTTCTGCCTGCTTCAATATCACTAAGACTGTCACCGATCATCCATGATTGCCCTAAATCAATATTATATTTCTCAGCCGCTTCTAACAGCATACCTGGTTGCGGTTTTCTGCACGCACATTCTACTTTGTATTCTGATCTTTCTCCTTTAAAACCTTTAGCAGGGTGATGTGGACAATAAAAGATATCGTCCACGTAGGCTCCATCATTACCAAGAAGTGTTTCCATCTTATTATGAATTTCATTTAGTTCATCTACTGTTATCTCTCCTCGTGCAATAACAGGTTGATTTGTAACAACAAGTACAAGATATCCTTGCCGATTCAATAGTTTAATCGCTTCCGATACCCCATCCGACAGTTCAAAATCTCCAATATCTGCCAGAAAACCAACGTACTTATTTATTGTTCCATCACGATCCAGAAACACCGCTTTCTGTTTATGTGACAGGTTTCGATCGTCGATCACCCCAGCACAAATATCCTCTGCAACTTCATAAAAACGATCAGGTGTCCCCATATCCCTTATGTACTCTGGTGAATCATATATATACAAATTCCTCTCGGCGATCAGCGGTTTTAATACATCTCTGTCCAAATCTCTTTTTGCCAGAATTTCAAAGCGTTCCAACAGTTTAGGCGAAATCATGTGCAGACCTGCATTCACACGATTTCTATACCACTTACGCGTTTCTTCCTTGGTTAGCCATTTAGTCACCACACCATCCTTATCCGCAATAATAATGCCACTATCATACGGATGATTATTTGGATGAGTAAGTATAGTCACAAGCCCCTCATTCCGCAAATGTGCATCCTGAAACCTCTTCATGTCCACACTAAAAATGGAATCCCCATTCATAAGCAAAAAGTCTTCAAAAATATTGTTCCTCAGATAATATAACGCTCCCGCCGTTCCAAGCGGGCTTTCCTCGCGTATATAGGAAATCTGTACACCGAATGCACCTCCATCTTCAAAGTATTCTTCTATGATATTCCCCAGGTAACCAATAACCAGAACTATGTCCGTAATCCCCTGTCCTGCAAGACACTCAATCTGATACTGTAATACTGGTTTACCGTGTATCGCGATCATTGGTTTGGGAACTTCCGCATTTACAGAAGCGATGCGTGTTCCCTTTCCACCTGCCATAATCACTGCTTTCATAATTTCATCTCCAACAATTAATCTTCTTATACTCTTCGGCGGCATAGTAAAGTACTCTTGTTCCACAATTTTCAAACACAAAAGGTATGTACAACAGGTTACTCATAGCTTGTTTTACTGTTTCTTGATACTCATCCTGTACATAAAAGATCAAAAAACCGCCTCCACCTGCACCTAACAGTTTACCTCCTAAAGCGCCTGCCCTCATTCCTCTCTCATATAGTTCATCGATTGTTTCCGTCGAAATCTTTGAACCCGTCTTCCTCTTTAATTTCCAAGTATGATTCAGCAAACGACCAAACTCATCAAGATCTGTATTTTTATCAGTAAGCACTTTTTCCGCTTCATCCACTAACCAATACATCTCTGACAGATACTTGTCTCTATCTATACTTTTACCAATACTGTTGGCTGATTGAATCTCTGCCGAAAAACGTGTAAACCCAGTAAAGAACATCATAAGTTTCTGGTTTAATCTCTCTTTACGTTCAGGTGAAATGATAATTGGCAGCACTTCGTATCCATCAGGTCCAAAATTGATCCTATTCAACCCACCAAACGAAGCAGCTATCTGATCCTGCCATCCCCCAGTTTCGTCACAGAGCACACGTTCAAGATAAATTGCCTGATCAGCAAGCGTGCGCTTATCCACATATTTTCCCTTTAAAGCGTAGAATGCATTGAGCATACCAACTGCAAAGGAACTGCTTGTCCCTAGCCCGGATCGGGCGGGAAGATCCGCCTCATAAGTCAACCTGATCTCATGCATATCGAGCAATTGCATTGCATTTTTTATAAGCGGATGCCGAATATCATTTATGTCTGTCACTCGCTCTATTTTTGAATACGAAAGTTCTGTGCTGTAATCAAAGAAACGTGGCAGATGACGTACGTTTATATAGCAGTATTTATCAAAAGTCGTTGAAATGACTGCCCCTTTATTTTCCTTGAAATAATTTTCCATATCTGTTCCGCCGCCGAAAAAGGACATACGGAATGGTGTTTGAGTTATAATCATAATTTATTTTCTCCACACATATATGCCTTAATAAATAATTTATTAAATACTTATTTATATTTTTAACCAAGAGCATATTCTATCTGTTATCTTAAATTTCTTCTCTATTTTTTTCCAGAAAAAAATGTAAAGCGAAGCAAAAACATATGATATTAATAAAACAATAATAATATTTACCGGAATTATCACTTTAGAATCACCATCAACTCCAATAACACTTTTAACAATTTTATTTAGTATATGCCATACCCCCGCATGAATTAGATAGATATATAATGTTACTCTTGCCAGACTACTAAAATCTTTATTTATTTGAAGTATGGAAAAACCTGAAAAAATTAATATCGAAGCAATTACAATCAGTGGACTGTATGGTGTAATTAATTCAATTTTCAATTCTGTATCGATTATACCATTTATTGCTTGCAAATAGCGAAAATATGTTGTTACCAATTCTACAATAACACCTAATACTATTAGCAAAATCCCTTTGAAATTACTTTTATTATTCAAGAATCTTTTACGCAAAATATATCCCAACATGAAATATCCTAAATAACAAAATGAAAGACCTATGTTCCAACTAAATTGATACCTGCTAGTACACACACTTAAACATGCACACGGAACAAATACCCATACAACTTTTTCAAAATATATTTCACCTACATTATTCTTAAAAATAATAATAAAAGGTGCAAATAAATAAACGCCTATAAGCATATAGCAATACCACATATGATAAAATGGTTCGCCTCTAAACCAACTTTTTATCGCATTACTCAGCACCGCCATCCCCCCCCGTATTATGGGTGTAATATTATAAACAAAATATATTATGCTATATATCATTATTTGTGCACCTATATTCTTGATGCTTTTCCGATAGAAAGTCTTATAGTTTTTGTTTCTTTGATCGCTTATAATAAAAGCACGAAGTAAATCATAATTACTTTCTCTTTCCCTACTCATATCCATCTTTCCTCGCAATTTGTCATTTCTTATTTAATTGATACAAAACCAACCGTTCCCCTTCAATTACTATGTTATATTCAGAAGTACTTATAATTTTTTCATTTTCTGTTGAATATTTGTATGCCATAATAAGATCCTGGTCCGATAATTCATTAATATCAATAACCATAATATCTGAATTAGCTAAAAAATACTGTATTCTATACATTAACCAAGTAGACGAGGTCCGTATTAATGCTTCACTCCCTTTATCTGTAACATAATATATTGGTGACACCGTTTGGCTTGATACCTCTTTTGCAAACGAATATAATTCTCTGTTATAATCTAAAAATTCAAAAAAATAATTATGCAGTGCTGAAACAGAACAGATAATCCAACAAAATGCAGCAAAACATAAGCCCGCAAACTTCATGTAAACCTTTTTATTTTGCAACATATAACACATAATACATGCTACTAATACACCAACAATTGCAATACCAAACGAATATATGAATTGAATACTATCCTCATTTAAATCATTACATAAACCAAAGCCTAATATACCAGCTATTGAATGGGTTCCTGATTCAATTGTTTTGTTGATAACATATATATGATGCATAAATATTGCTTGCAAAAGCAGTACAACTATGCAAATAAGTTGTCCCTTTACAAATTTAAAGGATTTATGTATATTAATAACTCCATAAATAAGTATAGGTATTAATACATGTTCGCTATACCTTCCATACAAAAACCCGTCGATTCTATTTTGATTTCCTAAAAAACTCAGAGATCCTATTGCTATTTCTGACATAAGCGTAGCCAAAACAAAAAATTGAAAAATATATTGACCGTCAAAATCACTTTTATTCTTTTTTATCCTCTCTACCACAGTCCTAACAAAACCACATAATATAAATTCTATTCCCCTATATCCAATCAAAAATGTTGCGCATCCAATATAGAATAGCCTTCCACACACATTGACCAAAAAACTTTTCAAACCTTCAATAGAGAAAATACCTAGTGCTCCTTGAACCTTAATCACTTCTTCACTTGTATAATTTGTTACCACATACAAATTTGTGTTTACATAAATTCTAATCTTTAAAAAAATAACTATACATACAAACATACTGACCATATAACACACAAAAGACTTAATAGAAATTTTTTTTGTAAAACACAATGCAAAAACTGTTATACAAAGCACTAATACCACGCAAACATTTCTTAAATGACATGCCAGCATATATACAGATGTCAGCGAAAGTATAATCATTCTCCATTCAAATTTTTTCTTATGAGTGCTGATTTGTAATACCAATAGACACAACAATAAATATAATACTATTTGAATTATTTCAGCCTCCGTATTTTGTGAATAATAGATATTAAAGGAATATACTGTAACACTAAAACTCAGTAAACTTTTTAATCTATCACTTAGATCTAAAGCTAAAGTTTTAATAATACAATACGATAGCCAGTAGGCAATTACTAAAAGAAACGCATTGATAACAATTGCTCCCTGAAACATTTTCACTGAATCATCGAATATATTAAACAAAATACTCAGAATAAACCCATAACCATATCCATAATATGGAGACATATACATTACACCAGACCAATTAAGCCCAGCAAATGTTGCACCAGCTGCCCAATATCCAACTTCATCCGGCATTATTACAGGTCCAGATGCGTATTTTATCTGGCTAATTATGATAACTAATAATATTAAATTGTAAATACTATTGCGTAATATAAATATAATAACCGACTTATCTTTAAGCATTCTTCATATCCTCATTTTCTTTAATACACTTACACATTTTTTTATTTCACTATGATAAAAAAGAAACGATAAAAAAAGAAAGGATACCTCATATGTAAAAAAACCCACTATTAAATTTTTTATATTGTAAGAAATGATATAGAATATGCATCCCACTACCACTACATATATAAAATTTTCTCTCCATTTAATTTGGACTTCATATCTCAAATTAACAATTGTAGCAATAAACCAAATGAGCATTGAAATTACAGATGCAAAAGATATCGCACTGGGACTTTTATATAATTTCCACGCACATAAATTTAGAAGAAACGATATTCCTAATGTACTACAACTAATAATGAAAAAGCGAACGTTGTATTCAAACAACTTGTAATATGTAAATACAACAATAGTAATACAAGAAGATACTACCAAACCAGGAAACAAAATAATTAAATATTCTATTGATTCTTTATACTCTGGTAAAAATATGTCAATAACCTTAGCTAATGGGTAATATCCCCCTAAACACGCTAATACAAGAACTTCAATACTTGAAAGACTTTTAGCAAAATATTTAATTGCAACCTCTTTATTTACCCGTTTTAATGTTGGAAATAAAACTAATGATATCGCACTAATCACCGTAGTAATCATTGAAATCAATGAATATGCAAAGGAATATACAGCATACTCCGAAATAGAAAAAGCAAGCGCTACAAACTGCCTGTCCAAATTCAAAAGCATTTGTAAAATCTGATACGAAATTGTAAGTATAAATCCCCTTGTAAAAAATATTTTAATATCATTTATAATGAAGCTATTACATTTTATTTTTCCAAATACAATTCCCCTATATTTATACAAATAGTATAATAAAATGATCCAATTAATACATGTAAATATCATAATATAATATTTACTCTTTATCACACTACCATAAACCAAATAAATCCCATATAAAATACAGATTGAAAAAAAAGTAAGTACTGATGTTACAACCTTAACAATTGAGAACTCGTTAAAACGCATTGTCGCCTGCGAAATAAATTGAAAATATGTTATTAAATTGGTAGAAAATATACATAATCCCAAAAAAAAGAAAATATAATGATATTGTCTTTCCATTGAAAATGATATCAATAACACAAATAAACAAACAAACAGCTGAAACACAGCATAAAACATAGTAATTTTTCTATATTTTTGTTTATCTAATTCTTCATATTTCATACCGCTTATCTTTAACAACATTCCATCCAAAAATCCAAAATGCAGCAAACCTGCATAGGACATATACAGTGTAAAGATTTTATAATATCCATATTCTTCAATATTAAATATTTTAGGAAGTAAAAAACCACTTGTTATACTGCCTAATAAAGATATTATGTTTGCAATCATTACAGAAATTATGTTTTTGATAAATTTCTTTTTATCTTTCATTTCACTTTTTGATACAGTCGGTACGACAACTTCCCTACACCCAATCTGCATATATTTATTCGAATTAACATTCTGCTCAAACATGCGTATTCTTTTATGACCTTCTTATTTTTTTGTATAATACAATATAATTCATGCCTGTACAGTTTATATCTTTTCAAATTTCTGCTGCATGAAATTGAAATGTAATTATCTATTACAGCTGTCAAATAGTACACATATGCTTCTTTTTCCAACTCTGGTAACATTTTTTTAACATCTTTATAAACATTAATAGCATAATCCACATAAACTTTTCTTTTGTCAGAATACTCCATTCTAGTCGTACTTCCATCTCTTGATCGTTGTTCGTAAACACATTCTTGACAAAAAGCAACTTTATCACTTCGCAAAATAATTTTATACATAATTGGCACATCTTCAAAGATTGTTCCTTCTGGAAATCTTATATTCTCCCACAAATGTGCCCTATACATTTTAGCAACTGTATTACTGTCTAATCCATTCTGTACAAACATACTCTTACAAGCTTCTATTGAATCTAAAACATAATTCTTATTTGTTTTATAAATACACTTTTTTCTATTCTTACTGAATTTAGTTATCACTCCACACGAAATATCTGCCTCATCATCAATTATTGCTTTCTGTAAAACTGTAAGCGCTTCGTTTGTCAATCTATCATCAGAATCTAAAAAAACATAAAATTCCCCACTACATAATGTGAGTGCTTCGTTTCTCGCTTTTGATTGACCTCCGTTTTTCTGGTGAATCAGTTTTATCCTATCGTCTCCTGCTGTGTATTGTTCACAGATGATTTCACTTCCATCAGTCGAACCATCATTTACTAATATCAATTCCCAATTAGTATATGTCTGATTCAGCACACTCTTTATACATTCCTCTACATACTCAACAGTATTGTATACGGGAACAACTATGGATACCAATCCTCTTACCATTAGTCTCTCCTTCACATTCATAAATAACTATATTTTTTCCAAATTTCAGTAATCTTAGATGCCACCCTTCCTAAACCCAAACTACAACAAAATACTCTTGTAAGCCTATCTCTAAACAAAGGATTTAATATTATCAACTTCCTATTCCGAATAATTTCTTTTTTCAGTTTTTTCCAATATGTTTTATACTTATTTACATTCTCGCTACATGATAAATGTATAAAATTATCTACTACAGAATACAAATAATATACTTTCGCTGCTTTTTCCAATTCTGGAACTGATATTACTATATCTTGATATACATCCCTTGCGTATTTAGTGTATATTAATCTATTCTCATTAAATTCTGAACTTGTCGTACTTCCCATTCGGTTACGTTGTTCATACACACATTCATTGCAATACATGACTGTACCGCTATTTAAAACAATCTTATACATAATCGGCACATCTTCAAAGATTGTTCCTTCTGGAAATCTTATATTCTCCCACAATAATGCATTATACATTTTAGCAAATGTATTACTATCTAGTTCCTCCTGCAAAAACATTTTTTCGCAAGCTTCTTTTCCAGTCATAATGCGGCTTTTTCCTAACATATGCGCCATTCTTCGCTTTTTATCTCCAATTATTCGGATACCTGCACAGCAAATCCCTGCACCACTTTTTTTAATTCCCATATACAGGATTTCAAGTGCACGATAAGGCAGTTTATCATCGGAATCCAAAAAAGCATAATATTTCCCTTTACATACTCCTAATGCAGCATTCCTAGCCTTAGATTGCCCTCCATTTGTCTGATGAATAACTTTGATTCTCGTATTAGCATATTCATCACATATTTTTCCACTAGTATCCGTTGAACCATCGTCTACCAGAATCAGTTCCCATTCCTTATATGACTGCTCTATTACACTTTGAATACACTCTCTGAGATATTTTTCTGTATTATATACTGGTACAATAACTGAAATCAAATCACTCATATTTTTCTCCTGTTGGTAACGCCTTTCTCAAAGTGTCTAAAGCAGCTCCATTACTATATTTCTCTAAATATTTTTGATGAACTTCTTCTCTAAATTCAGGTATATCATCTTTAAACAATTGAATTATTACATTTATATATTCCTCTTGCGTATTGCACCTGAATATTCCGTTAACACCTTCTATATCATATCCCTCTAGTGCTTCATCTGTAGCTAATATTGTTCTACCATACATCATTGCCTCTGCCGTTTTTACCTTCATGCCTGAACCGTAGAAAATAGGCATAACAACAATCGAATAATGATAATAAATATCCTCTATATTATCTACTGTTCCAACTACAATGACATTTCTTCTCTCTAAATACTCCTTATCTTTTTCAAAATCCTTTCCTACAATATACAATTTAAAATCTGGTAAACAAGACATAACATTTTCTACAAACCAAGCTATTCCTTGCAGATTAGGCCCAAAGTTGGATCCTATAAATACTATCTCTTTACTATTATTTTTCTTAATTTTATTCTTACACAACTTATTTTCGAACGAAACTGGTAGTAGCAAATCCGCCTCTCTGGAATATATTTTAAAAATATTAAGCCGATCACGCTCATTTATGCAAATAAGCATAGAACATTCAGAAACAGCAATTTTTTCACACCTGCTTACCGACCAATACTCAATAGCATAAATTAACCCCTCATGCTTCATCCTCAGAGTGTAATATTTCTTTTCACAATTATGCTCAAAAACAATGGTATATATATCTTTCGAAATCTTTGAGAGTAGATTGCCCACTAACACACCGTCAAAAAAAATAATATCTGGAGAAATCATAAGTATACTTTTTAATATTCGCTTTTCATTCCATGGGAAATACATTTTATAACCTAACAGTTGTGCAAATAAAGCTTTCCATCTTCGTAATCGTGGAAATACGTAATATTGTTTTGGAAATTCGCCTTTCCATTCGCTAAAAAACAAAAAACTAACATTTTGCTCCCCGTAGATCTCTTTCAAAAAATGAATATTGTTCCAACATTCATGTTCTCCACCACTATTATATGTCTTCATTAAATCTGCACTTGTAATAAATAATACCTTTTTCACTATTCATCCCACATTCAATATATTTTTACATTCTATTTTATGTCCACAACCTTTTACACTCGTATATTTGATTATTCAAACAATATTTTGAGAGGAACAAATTCCGTACCGATTTATTGTAATAATTTTCGTTCCGCTCTATCATATGAATTGTTTCTAAATATTCCTCCCTCGTATTACATCTGTAAATTCCTTGAACATCATTTACTTCATATCCCTCTAAAGCTTCGTCCGATGCCAAAATAGTTTTTCCATACATCATTGCCTCTGCCGTTTTTATTTTCATTCCATCTCCATAAAAGATAGGCATGATCATAATATTATTTGAATAATAATATTGATCTAATGATTCTACAGTACCTACTACTCGTACATTTTTGCTTTCTAACTCTGTTCTTTTTAATTCAAAATCTTTTCCTACAATTACTAGATGAAAACCATTTAACTCTGGCATGACATAATCCACAAACCACTTAATACCCTCATAATTTGGCGCAAACATTGTCCCGATAAATAACAGTTCTTTTGTATCTTGTTCACCGTTTTTGAATAACTTTTTGTCATCAAACTCATCATAAAAAGTCATTGGAAGAATCAGATCACTATTCCTTCCATAGAGCTTATTTATTAATTGGGCATCTCTCAAAGTCAAGGTTATAATATAATCTGAATACTTAAATGTCTCTTTTTCGCTTTTTGCAATTCTCCAATATGGCAGACTATACAGTATTTTATGACATTTCATTTTATTTTCAAAATATCGCCTTTCCACATTATGTACAAATACCCATAATTCACATGGCAATTTTTGTTTCTTTATTTTAGTAATTAACGAACCATACATGGAACGTTCAAAAACAACTATACTAATACAGTTCTTTTCAATAAAACTTATAATTTTCTGCTCATTTGCTACACTTGTAAACAATGCACCTCGCGCGATATTGATTCCTCTTTCAATAGTTGTCTTATACGCAACCAAACGGAAAACTTTTTCTTTATCTTCTGCTTTGTAATTTGTTAGCATGCACAAATATACATTTTCATTCCCGAACACTTTACAAAACAAATCATAATTTCTAAAACTACATTTTTTTCCTCCATCATTTCGTTCGCAAATTATTTCTTGTCCACACACAATTAATACTTTTTTTGCCATTGTTAAAATTCCTTGTCCTAAAAAAATTCATTAATCACACATTCCATACGTTCCCATGAATACTTATATTTTTCCCTTTCAATTCCATCAGCAAAGACAACTTCCCTATTATTTGTAAAAAAATCAACTATGGCACCCGCAATTTGATTTGGATTTTGCGGCTCTACTAGATATCCCGTTTCTCCGTTAATTACCACATCAGGTAGACCGCCAACTCTAGTTGCTAATACTGGTTTATTAAAACTATATGCTACCTGTATCACACCACTCTGGGTAGCACTCTCATATGGAAGAACAACCATATCACTTGCGACAAAAAATTTTTCTACTTCCCCAATTGGAATATATCCATCATATATATCAACGTTTTCATTTATTTCATTATTATTGATTATGGCATCATATGTTGTTCGATCACCAGCAAAATCGCCAGCTATTATGAGCTTTACTTTGATTCTATCTTTTAATAAACTCATAGCGTTTAGTAGATGTTTCAGTCCTTTATACTCCCTTACTAAACCAAAAAACAAAATTACCTTTTCCTCTATTTTTATATTTAATATACTTCTTGCCAATTCTTTTGACATATTCTTTTGTTTAAAAAAATTATACGCAGGATGCACAGTTACTCTTAATTCCGGTTCTCGTATAATGCTTTTTAAATCATCAGCATCACTATTTGAATGCGTTATATAATAATTTGCAGGTTTAAGTGTTATTCTAGTCAACCACCTATCCAGCGGAAACCTCTCATGCGGAAATACATTGTGACAAATGAATAATATCTTTGTTTCTTTCCGTATTATTTTTTCTAATGACCAATAACAAGGTGCAAAATACGGGTGTAACCACTGAAAAATCACTATATCTGGCTTGTACTTATTTATATATCTTGCCGTCTTGATCCAATTAATTGGATTTATCGTGTGCAAACGATATTCTGCTTCGTCTATTTTGAGCTCATCATCTTCGTAGTCTTTTTGAGATCTCTTGTACAAAAAATTAGGATACTGCATTGTATAAGATATCATTTTAACCATATTATTCTTTTTCAGTTGATTGTATAGTAATGACACATAATATGATAACCCTGTTTTGAATGGATATACTGGACCAATTAACACTATTCTCTTCATTTCTTTCGTCTTCCCCATCAAAAAAACTCCCAACCTAAAGCATCCTCTTGTCCATCGACAATTGCATACTTTACATCAGGAGTTTTCCCAATATTCTTTCTTAACTTATATTTCCTACCCGATCCGGCATTCCTTCCCCCGAAACGCAAACCCGTATTTGCGGATCCGTCCAGGTGCGATTCCTTTTGCCTCCATTGCGGCGCTGTAGCGCTTTTCTTCGATCTGTTCCAGTGCATTCCGCACCGTCTCTTCCAGCGTCTTTTCCTCTTCGGGATCGTGTACCTTGAATTCCATGATGATCGCATCATCTTTTTCGTTTAAGGGTTCGAGCATCACGTCGTAGCGCCCGAATCCGCTCTCGCGGTTCGAGGTCATGGCGTATCTGCCTGACAGCTCCACCATAAGCCCCAGCACAAACCCATGATAAAAGCGTTCCGGCTCTGCGTACTCCGACGGTTTGTTCCCTGTGTCGAAATGGCTGAATGTCGCGAGCGCCACTTTGTTCATGTAGCGGTTCATAAATTTCCTGTCATCCAGGAGCAGTGCTTTGATGAAATCATTGTATGCAGTCCCAGCACTTGCGCCGAACCAGCCCCGCACCATTTTTCGGAACATTCTGCGGACTTCATAATTCGTGACTGCAAGGGTGTACCAGACTTCCTTCTCCTCGTCACAGCCTTCCACATCCGGGATCCGCAGTCCCAGCACTTTCAGATAGCCGGTTGCCACCAGCAGGCTCCAGACTGCCTGCGCGTCGCCACGGAGCTGGCTGAACACGATCTGCTCATCGATCCTCGTCTCAAAGCTTTCTCCTCTCAGAAGATCCTCCATCGTCCTCTTGATGCTGGTGTCGCCTTTCTGTATCAGTGCATTGACCAGACCGTTTCCGCTTGTGTTTGACCAGTACGCATCGTATTTCCCGTTGTTTCCCACAAATGACAGCACCGACCACGGATTGTAGATGTCCCTGCGCGTCCCGAAGATAAAACCGTCGTACCACTTCTTCACATCCTGTTTCTCATCTCCAAGCCCCATATCGTCGAGTGCCGCAAAGACCTCCGTCTCCGAAAAACCAAAACACGATGCATATTTGTCGGAGGTCGTCGTCACGACTTCAAGGTTGTTCAGATCTGAAAAGATGCTCTCCCTGGAGATCCGTGTGATCCCTGTTATGATTCCCCTGTATAAATGATCATTTGTCTTGAATGTCGCATTGAAGAAACTTCTGAAAAATTCAACAGTTTCATTCCAGCTGCCTGCGAGCCATGCCTCCTGCATCGGAGTGTCGTATTCATCCAGCAAAATGATCGTCTTTTTTCCATAACATTTCTCCATGTATTCGCCCAGACGATTGATCGCGATCATTGCGACCGCATCCGCCATTGTATCTTTTACAGTGTTGTAAAACTCCCGGTCATTGTCATTAAACACCTCTGATACCATCATATCCCTGTGTCTGTTGTACACATTACAGATCACCTGCTTCACCGCTGTCCTGATACCTTCGACGTCCCCTGTCTTGACCGATGCAAAACTCAGGAATATCACCGGAAACGTCCCCTGCAGCCGCCTGTACTTCTCATCGTTCCAGATCGCCTTCCCCTCAAACAGGTCGCCCCGACCCGCATATTGGTTGGAGAAGAAGCACTCGACCGTGCTCATATTGAGCGTCTTGCCGAATCTGCGCGGTCTGGTGATCAGCGTGACCTTATCGCCGCACTCCCACCATTCCCTGATGAAATCCGTCTTGTCGATATAAAGGATGTTCTCCGTGATGACTTCCTCGTAGTTCTGATATCCGAGAGCCGGTCTTCCTAGCATCGCTGACCTCCTTGTCTTTTGAGATCGTCTGATCTCCCTGATTTCATTATAGCCTTTCGGCGTGTACATTACAACATTTTTTCCTAATGTAAAGTATGCAATTGTCAAGGTACTTTTTCAATCTATATCAAGCCTTCCGGCTAGATAGCAGAGCTTTCATATTCCTGTTCATACTGCGGTTTCTCGCTCACGACATGGTATGTGCGCACTGGTTCCTGCTCGAGCTTGAGCTGTGCGTATATCGCGTCGTACTCCGCCCTGCGCGTGTGGTACTGTGTGTCCTGCAAAAGCCGCCTGTTCGCGGCAATCACATCGGAGACGAGACCGATCGTAAAAGTCTCAAAGCCCATGATCAGCAAGGTACATGCCAGAATCAGGGACTGCACATGCCCGTTTGCAGTGCCGAGCGCCACATAGACAAAATAACGGATGATAAATGCAAGCCCGACTGCCACAGGCGGCATCATCAAAAAAGTGAAAAATTTCAAAGGCTTGTACATCATATATGCCCGCAGGATCGTCACCATGGACTTCTTCACATAGCCCCAGATGCTCTTGAACAGCCTTGACGGGCGCAGTTCCGAGTTCGTGCGGATCGGGACGCTTGTTATGGCGAGCTTTTCACGCCCTGCCTGCACGATCGTCTCGAGTGTATATGTATAATCGTTGACCACATTGATGCGCATCGCCGCCTCACGGCTCAGCGCACGGAACCCGCTGGGCGCATCGGGGATATTTGTGTTTGACGCCTTTCGCACTGCCCAGCTGCCCAGATGCTGCAGCTTCTTCTTGAGCAGGGAAAAATGCTCTGTCTCGTCGATCGGTCTTGCCCCTATCACATAGTCGGCCCTGCCGTCGAGTATCGGCTGTATCAGCTTCTGTATATCCTCCGCACAGTACTGATTGTCCGCGTCCGTGTTGACGATGATATCTGCCCCCTGGCGCAGGCATTCGTCCAGCCCTGCCATGAAACCTTTTGCCAGCCCTTTGTTCTGCGTGAAATTTACCACATGATGGACGCCCCAGTTTCTCGCCACCCCGACAGTGTTGTCCCGGCTGCCGTCATTGATGATCAGATACTCGATCTGGTCTATCCCATCCAGCTTTTTGGGCAGATCATTCAGTGCGATCTCCAACGTTTCCGCCTCATTGTAGCATGGGATCTGAATAATCAGTTTCATCTGTATTTTCCCCTTTCTCCTGGTCTGTCTCCACTATATCGATCTGGATCCCGATGCATCTTGTTCCGCCGTTTTCGTGCGTTTGGCACCCGGCATCCGTCCTCTGTATCTGATCCTGTGTCTGCATGAACAGTATGAAAAATACGGTGTATACCGGCAGGGATACCATCGTCTGCGGCAGCAGAGCCGCCTGCAGCAGACAGACCGCCGCGATCAGCCGGTACAGCTTATGTGCCCGCACACGCCACCGCTTTGTCCTGCCGATCCACATGATACCTGTATAAAAAAATGCACATGCCGCCACGACACCCCAGATTCCGAAGCGCTGTCCCATCTGCCCAAACAGACCTGACTGCCACCCGGAAGTCCCGCCGATATCATTCACAATGATCTGCGCCACCCGATTCCACGCCGAAGCCTCCTCAGCCACAAACAATTCTGCTGCTGCGAGGATCCCCGCACCGCCGACCAGACAGGCTGCGACCGCTTTTCGGCACCAGGCTCTCATCTCCGGCACAGTGGCATCCTGCTCTGCATCCCGTGTGTATCTGTCCCAGTGCTCAAAAAACCAGACACCCATGGCAGCCATGAGCAGTTCCATGTACACGCTGATCTCCAGATCATATGAGGGGATCTTCCCCGCAAGCGGCGTGTACCCCGTGATCAGTGACATGTTGCAGACCAGAAATGCATACATCAGTTCTGCCTGTGCCGCCCGTCCCACAACCGCCTTTGACGGCCTGCAGAATATCGGTATCATCAGCGGCACCAGTGCCGCGACTGCCAGCCCGGACACATTCTTCTGAACCGCCAGCAGAAATGCATTCAGCAGGATATGACACCCGTACCACAACTGCCCGTTCTCCTGGTAGCAATACGCTATGAAGTTCATCGTGATGCCAAGCACCAGCCACGATACAGCCGCATCGTCCTTGAGCAGCAGCGCCACGAGCGGCTCGCCGACTCCGCCGGACAGGTGACAGGCTATGAGCAGGATGCAGATCACACTGCTGCATGCGCTATATACGCCGAATAGATCCTGCGGAAATTTCTTCCTGCCGCAAATACACGGATACACCAGCAGCAATGCGATAATGTCCACGCCCGCCCAGAAATGATCCGATTCAGAAACCGCAAGAAACGCCACCGCAGCAGCCGCCGTGACAAGCAAAACCGCCATCGTTTTTTCAAAGGCACTGCACTTTCCCCAGCGCGGCAGCGCTATCTCCCTCTTGTATATGTACACTGTGATACAGAGGAAATCTGCCAGCAGCAGGATCAGTGTCCTCAGCGGCATCCCGTCAAGCGAGATATCTACGAATACCAGATTGTAGATTCCTGCCAGAAATAAGATATACCAGTCCGACCGTTCACGATATTGTTTCTGTTCATATCCTGTTCTTTTCATCTTCCCTGTTCTTCTTGATCACGGGTATTATGCCTGCCGCAAATACGCCGACTGTCAGCGCAGCGATGATAGTTCCCCACATTTTCGTCTGCGACCGCTGCTTCTCCACCTGCTGTACCTCGTTAAAGACCATATGGTAATTGTTTCCGATCTGCTCAAACTCCAGATCCATCTCCTCACTGCTGACAAGCGGCACCAGATGCGCTGACTTGATGTAGCCGGTAGTCTCCCTGACCAGTATCCTGCACCAGCCTTCCCCGGCATCATCGTCTGTCACAAGGACTGCCGTCCCTGCATCCAGCGCCGCCGTCACCGCCGATGTCTCGGACGCTTCCTGATATACATCCACATCGCCGTCCGTCTTGAGCACAGTCCCTGCCACTGTCGTTGTCTCCGCCGCATTTACCGGCACGGACACTGCCGCGAGCAGCGCCCATATCACAGCTGCAGTTGTTATCAATACCTTTTTCATATATCTGCCTCACCCGTTCTATTTCTATAAACTTCCATAAACTATTGCTTTGTATTGCACCAATATTTTCAAACTACAATGCCCAAAATTGTACTGCATTATCACATTTCAGTTTCATAGTAACTTCCCGCATATCTCTATTTTTCAATTCAAATTTCTATTGTAATAGAGAATGAAATGTCCGCTCGACAGGGCATAGTCATACCGCCTGCTCAACTCTCTGCCGTAATCATCCTTATAATCCGTCAGCACCAGATCCTGCACGCCCATCTCATCCTCGCTGTAGTCGTCCACATTTTCCCGCCTGTCCAGGACCGTGACCTGTGTGTCCCGCAGCAAAAACTGTATCCTGCCGATATCACTGTCGCCGCTGCTGTTCAGATACAGCACCTTTCTCGGCGTCTGTGCGCACGTAAGTTCTTCGATCCTTTCCGCTACGACAAAATCCCGGTATGCACCGATACTGCCCGCGTCCGTAACCGCTGCGGAAGCCCGCATCGCCAGCAGGATCTCCACCACTGCGACCACAAACAGCACGGTTATGTGGCTGTCCTTCTTCCGGCTGACCGCAGCCAGCGCTGTGACGAGCACCATCAGCAAAACGCCGAATCCGTATGCCATCCCGTAAAATCGAACAGGATCGGGATCCCCCGCATCCCACAGATAACTCATCCCAAATACCATGCAGGCGTGAAAACTCGTCTGATGATACCTGCCAAGACTGGCAAATACCAGAAGGAGCATGCCAAGCTCCATCCCGGCATACAGGAGCATCCCCTGCCACAGCCTGCGCGCGTGCCGCATCTCATACAGCCCTGCAAGCATCAGCACGGGAAATACGTACTCATGATATCTGCCATACGCCAGGGCATCCACCCGCCCGGGATATACCGTATAGACCGCATTGATCATCAGTGCCCCCGCCGCCGCCAGGAGGACAAAGCACCAGAACACTCGCTTTTTCCGCTCCTGTCCGTATCTGACGCCTTTCCATGCATGCCACAGACCCCAGTAAGCAGTCCCGTAAGTTGCCGTTCCAAGGTACAATATCTTTCCGGCTATGCTGGTGAGCAGATTGCCAAATCCTTCCGGCGTCATGATGTATTGAAATTTTCCAGCCTGTCCCTGATAATCATTGACCTGATAGATCTCCGAGTGCCCTCCATAGACATGTTCAATGATCATGTCCCTGGCAGCCAGCCCCAGCGCAAACAGTGCAAGCGTTGCGGCGGCGGCAGCGAGATACGGCCCCCAGCTGCCGCGTCTGCCGTCCTCTTTGTCCTTTTGCAGAAACAGTCTGTCAAACAATACGGACAACCCGCCTGCCACAAGCAGCGAAACAGTCCGCATATGTACGAAATGTATGTATACAAGTACCGCAAGCAGCAGGAACAGACAAGATACGTTCCTGCGCTCCAAGTACTGATACAGCAGCGCGGCGGCAAGCACGTACAGAAACACCAACATCGTCTCTGCCATAGTGGTCCTGGCATATAGAAGGAGGGGGGGATATAATGCGGACACTGCTGCAATGACAGAAAGGAACTTCCGGTCTTCGCCCGAAAAGATCTTCCCAGCCAGATACTGCAGCATGAGTCCTATCCCTGCCAGCATCACGAAATTGACTGCGACCGCCGCGCGGTATGCTATTAAGCCATCCTGAAACAGCATGAAAACAGGTAACAGGATGGCACTGTATCCATAGGAATAGTAGGAGTTCAACGATACGATCCCCGACCAGTCATACCCCGCAGCCGCAGCCGCGTACGACCAGTATCCAAACTCATCCGGAAGGATCGTAAATCCATAGATCTTCCCTATGCTGTAACCAAAAAAACAGCACAGTATCAAAAGGAAAGCTATGGCGTATGCATGACGCATGCACCACAGCTTTATCCCACGTTTGTGATTATTTTGCAGTGAGCGCATAGGTTCCAAGACCAGCCTGCACCTCAAATGTAACTGTAGCAGGGTTCGTATCCTGATCCTCAAGGACTGTCACGACTCCGCCCGGCTGTACACAGATTGCACAGTACTCTTTGCTTGTGTCAGCGCCCTTCGGCAGACCTGTGACAAGCCCTACCGATCCGCTTGACAGTGTAACCCACTTTCCGTTTTCCTTTGCACCCAGATCGATATTCAGGGATGCAACTACAGTGCCGCCGATCGCCGACGCTGCCGCATTGATGCTCTCCATCGCACGGTAGCTCTTCTTCGCGTCCGTGTCATAGATGATGATCGCCGCTTTCTGGTTTCCGGTCAGACCAAGTGACGCGCTGAGCGAAGCCGCAGGTGTCGTTACTGCCACGCCCTGCACCTTGTTAGCCGCATACACGCCGCCCACAGAAGTCCTTACATTCATACCTGCCACGCGAACAGGCGCGTCTGCCTTCTTGGACATTGTCTCCGCGTAGGTTGTCACACTCGGAGATGCCTCACTCGGAGTTTCCTCACTCGAGCTGCTGGAAGACTCGCTCGAGCTCACGCCCGGGTCTGAGGTGTCTGAGCCGGATGCGCTGACTGTCACTGCCGATGCCATAACCATTGACGCCGCAAGGACTGCCGCAAGAATCTTCTTGACTTTGATAGATTTCATTGTTATTCCTCCTTTTTGTTTTGGGTAGTTTACCCTATCTATATGAAACGTTTCTGTCGCCAGAAACGTTTCAAACATTATTAAATTTCCACACACCTCATGCGCTCATGACGTCATCTGCAAATTTTGTCAATGGAACCTTTAACACATCGCAGATCGCCAGATACTCTGCCGCCTCGACCTTTCGCTTCCCGCTCAGCAGCAAACTCAGAATATCCATCGGAATCCCTGTTTTTTCTGACACATGTGTGTATCTGATGCCGTTGTCGTCAAGGTATGTTTTGATCTTTATCCCGAACAACAAACTCACCACCTCTCGTACTTCTGTATTTTCTGCTTAATCCTACAGAATTTCTGTACATTTCCATATGTTAACAGTTTTTCTGTTTATTGTCAATAGTTTTGACGGCGTTTCTGTATTTTTTTGTTGATTTTACAGAACTACTATGATACATTCATTTTATGTAAAAATTCTGATAATCAAAAAATGGATCAAAAAATGGAATAGGAGAAAGAATGATTTCCAGTGATAACATCAAGAAAAATATATCAAAAAACATAACAAAATACCGTGAAAATGCCGGTTTCTCCCAGCGGGAGCTGGCACAGCAGTTGGGGATCACCCCCTCCCGCATATCAAATTGGGAGCAGGGTGCCAACTGTCCGACGATCGATATCCTCTTCGAAGTCTGCCGGGTCCTCCACGTCTCGATCAACGACATCTACGGCGTATATCCCGATTCAGAGATGCTGCTCTCCTACAATGAGCAGCAGCACATCCACAAATACCGCAGTCTTGACGAGTACGGACAGGAGACCATCGATCTCGTCCTGGAGAGGGAAGTGATCCGTTCCAGGGAACAGCAAAAAAAAGAAGCCCGCATACGCGAGCTGGAAAAAGGGAAAGTATGATTTTATTTTGAATCGTCTAGCTTCAGCACAGACATAAACGCCTTCTGCGGTATCTCCACACTGCCTACCTGCCGCATGCGCTTCTTGCCCTCCTTCTGCTTCTCGAGCAGCTTCTTCTTTCGCGTGATATCTCCTCCGTAACACTTGGCAAGGACATCCTTGCGCATCGCCTTCACAGTCTCCCTGGCAATGATCTTACCGCCAACAGCAGCCTGGATCGGTATCTCAAAGAGATGTCTTGGTATCTCATCCTTGAGCTTCTCGCACATCCTCCTGCCCCGGTCATATGCGGACTCTTTGTGCACGATAAAGGACAGTGCATCGACCTCCTCCCTGTTGATGAGAATATCAAGCTTGACAAGTTCAGACTGTTCGTAGCCCTTGATGTCATAGTCAAACGATGCATATCCCCGAGAGCGGGACTTGAGCGCGTCAAAGAAATCATAAATGATCTCATTCAACGGAAGCTCATATCGCAGCAGCGCCCGCGTCTCCTCCACATACTCCATGCCGAGATAGCGCCCGCGGCGCTCCTGGCAGAGCTCCATGATGGAACCGATGAACTCCGTCGTCACCATGATCTCCGCATTGACGATCGGCTCTTCCATATAGTCGATCTCCGACGGATCCGGCAGATTGGAAGGATTCGTCAGTTCGATCATGTCGCCGTTTGTCCTGTGAACCTTGTACACCACGCCCGGCGCTGTCGTCACAAGGTCGAGATTGTACTCGCGCTCGAGGCGCTCCTGGATGATCTCAAGGTGCAGCAGCCCCAGAAATCCGCACCGGAAGCCAAATCCCAGCGCGACAGACGTCTCCGGCTCGTAGAAAAGTGACGCGTCATTGAGCTGCAGTTTTTCCAGCGCATCCCGCAGATCAGGGTATTTTGCGCCGTCGGCAGGGTACAGCCCGCAGTAGACCATGGACTGCACTTTTTTGTAGCCCGGAAGCGGCTCCGCACAGGGATCCGCCGCATCTGTCACCGTATCGCCGACTGCAGTGTCCTTCACGTTTTTGATCGATGCCGTCAGATAGCCGACCATGCCAGCCGACAGCTCCTCGCACGGAATAAACTGCCCCGCGCCAAAATATCCCACTTCCACCACGTCAAACGACGCGCCTGTCGCCATCATCCGGATCCTGGTCCCCTTAGAAACCTTTCCCTCCACGATACGGCAGAACACGATGACCCCTTTGTAAGGATCATAGACGGAATCAAAGATCAGCGCCTGCAGGGGATTGCCCGCACTGCCCTTCGGTGCAGGGATTTTGGCGATGACCGCCTCGAGCACCTCCTCGATCCCGACACCGTTTTTCGCCGATATCAGCGGCGCATCCTGCGCCTCGATGCCGATGATGTCCTCAATCTCGTTCTTCACCCAGTCAGGGCGCGCGCTCGGCAGGTCGATCTTGTTGATGACGGGAAATACATCCAGGTCATGATCCAGCGCCAGATACACATTTGCCAGTGTCTGTGCCTCGATCCCCTGCGCCGCATCCACCACGAGGATCGCCCCGTCGCAGGCTGCCAGCGCACGGCTGACTTCATAATTAAAGTCAACGTGTCCCGGCGTGTCGATCAGATTGAAGATATATTCCTCCCCGTCCTGTGCCTTGTACACAGTGCGGACGGTCTGCGCCTTGATCGTGATCCCCCGCTCCCGCTCCAGTTCCATGTTGTCAAGGATCTGATCCTGCATCTCACGGCTCGTCAGGAGTCCTGTCTTCTCTATGATCCTGTCTGCAAGTGTGGATTTGCCGTGATCGATATGCGCCACAATGCAGAAATTCCTGATTTTACTTTTATCAAAATTCGACATGATATCCTATCTCCTTTTACTATTCCTGTAACCTGTGCCGACCAGCACGAGAAGTCCGGCAAGCAGCGCCATCCAGACACCGGTCGGAACGTCATCGATGTCAAAGCACCGGACATTGATCCACATCCGGTTGATCGCCCTGTTCGCCTCGGCGTCAAAATACCGCATGATCGCAGTCCTGCTCATGACATCCTCCGGCGGATACTGGCTGTAGAGCTGTCTTCCCATCTGGCTGCGCGTCGTCTTCACCAGATAATCCGCATCGCTGTTGTCCCCGCTGAAAAAATAACCCACGGGATAATCCATGAGATCCTCGTCCTCCTCACCGGCGCCATAGCACCAGTTGAGGTATTCGTACATCGTGTCATCCCGGGCATTTCCTGCGATAGCCGAAGTATAGCCGATATAGTACATGTTTCTGACGGCATTGTCCGTTCTTGACAAAAAATTGACAAACGCTTCCGCCGCATGCTGTCTCTCCGCGCTGCCGTCGATGCCGCTCTTTAGCATTACCCAGCCGTCAAACCAGAGATTCGTGCTCTCCCTTGGCACCGCGAACTTCAACACAAAATCCTCCTCGTCCGCCTGGTCCATCGCATACACCGCATCGCCCGACCACTGATAATTCGCCACGATCTTCCCCGTTATCATATCGGCCTTTCCGCTGTCTGTCTCGAGGGAATACACATTGTCCATCAATCCGTTCAGCAGATCCTGCGCCTGCCCGATCGTCTCCGGGCTCACATCGTTCATCACATCCGCGAGCCTCTCCCGATAATCCGCCGAGTGCACAAACGCATCATCCATCAGCTCGTCAGCCTTCAGGATGCCCAGTGCCGCGAAATACGAATCGCGCACATTGTCCTTCAATGTGACCTGTCTGTAAAACTTCGGATTGCCAAAGATCGCCCAGGTGGATGCCTCCTCCTCGGTGACAAGCTTCGGATTGTACAGCACACCCGTGATCCCCCACATATATCCCGCGGCGTACTTGCTCCAGCTCTCACCGCCGATCTCGTTGGATTCCAGCGTGCTCTGTATAAACGGGGACACATTGCTGATATAGTAATTGTATGGGTTGTCCTCATCGTAGAAACTGTCCGAATACGGAAGGAGCCTGTCTTCCGCCATCAGCTTCATGATCATATACTCCGAGGGGCATACTAGGTCATACGTGTCGCCCAGATTTAACTGGTTGTAAAGATCCTCATTCGTACCAAAACAGGAGTACTCCACCCGCACCTCCCTGCCGTAGGTTTCCCGGTACCAGTCCTCAAACTCCTCGTAGAGCGGCCGCTCCCCAAAGATCACATTGCCGTTCTCAAGCTCGATCGTGTCCTCCTCATCCCACTCCCCAAGGTCGATATACTCTTCCCAGCTGCACACGCGCAGCGTGACAGGCGCCTCCCTCGCACAGACCACCCCGCCGCAAAAGCAGCATGCCGCAGCCGCGCCGGAAGCGGCAGCCCCCAGTGCCATACTACCTATTTTTTTCACTGCCTGCACCCGCCCCCTTCTGATTCTTGTCATTTTTGCTGCCGTTCATGTTCATCATCATGACCATCAGTACGACCACCACGAAAATGATCGTGGAGAGCGCCCACAATGCCGTCTTGATCTCTGTCTGGGAACCTCTGGTCGCATTGACCACATACGTACTGATCGTGTCAAAAGTCGCCGGTTTCGTGTAGCTTGTGATAAAATAATCATCGAGCGACAGCGTGACTGCCAGGGCAAACCCTGAGACAACACCCGGAAAGATCTGCGGGAACACCACACGCCGCAGCGCCATCGCAGGGGACGCCCCCAGATCAAGCGCCGCCTCGTAGAGACTGTTGTCCATCTGCTTTAACCTGGGCACCACGGACAGATACACAAACGGCGCTTCCAGCACGACATGCCCGATCAGCAGCGAGACAAAACTGCTCTTGTCCACGTCGCACACACCGATCAGCAGGATGCAGAGCGAGAACGCAGTCACCACCTCGGCATTCACGACAGGCACCTGATTCAGGGAACCCACTGTCACATTGCCGAACCGTCCCGAGTAAAAGACACCCACGGCACCGAGTGTGCCGAGAACCGTCGACACCAGAGCGGATCCGATCGCAAGTACCAGCGTCCCCAGTATCATCGCCCTCAGATCAGGCTTGGTAAAGAGTGTCTCATAATTTTTGAGCGAAAAACCGTGTATTGCTCCAATATTTGCAGAATCCGTAAAACTGTACACTGCCAGCACAAAGATCGGCAGATACAGCAGTATGACCATCACCGCCAGAAATGCCCTGGCAAATAATTTTTTCATCCTCCGAGTACACCTCCCCTGCTGCTGCCCGCATCCTCGTCCGCATAGCGGTTGGTAAACAGCGTAAACACCAGTATGATCGCCAGCAGGATCAGCGCGATCATCGAGCCGTTGTGCCAGTCATAGGCGCTGAAATACGCCCCGATCAGGCTTCCCATGATATAGGTACTGTTGTAGAGCATGTCGAGCACGACATAGTTCGTCATGGACGGCAGAAACACCATCACGATGCCGCTTATGATCCCCGGGACAGACAGCGGAAGCGTCACCTTCATAAACGTCTGGACCGTATCTGCGCCGAGATCCGCCGCCGCCTCCAGCAGGCTTCCGTCAAGCTTCAACAGCGTCGTGTAAATTGGGAGTATCATAAACGGCAGGAAATCGTACGTCATGCCGATCAGCGTGTTCATAAACGGATGATACGCCAGATTGCCCTCGATCATGGTGAGGATCTCCTTGAGCGCGGTGATCCTGAGCGTGAAGTTGATCCACATGGGCATGATAAAGATCATCAGGATCACGGATCTGTGCCTGATCCTGCTCCTCGCCAGTATATACGCGATCGGATACGCCAGCATCAGGCAGATGCAGGTAGTCGCTGCCGCGATACCGAAACTGTAGGCAAGCGTCCCGATCGTGTTCGGGCTTGAGAAAAATCCCAACAGGTTTTCGAGCGTAAACTGCCCTTCCCCGTCTGTAAATGCATAGTATATGATAACGATCAAGGGCGCTAGCACAAAGCATACCAGAAACAGACCATAAGGTATGCACAGCTGCGACCTCTGAAATCGAAATTTGTTCATCAGCAACCTCCATCCAGTTATGCCGGATCCTTATTTCTTGATGGCATAGTGAAACTTATCTGTCGGGATCAGCAGGCTCACGTAGTCGTCCATGTTCCACAGGTACTCATCGGACACGATAAAGTCCTCGTCCTCCTCCGTTCGGACAACATAGCTGTAGTGATCGCCCTTGTAGATCAGATTGATGATATGTCCCCGGAGGATTCCGGCCTCCTTGTCATCACTCATCGTGATGTCCTCCGGCTTCACGGACACGATCACCCGGATGCGGTCAGGCTCGATCACGTCGCCGTGCGCGTCGATCAGCGCACCATCCGTACTGTAGGAAGCGCCCTGTATCAATGCGGTCATGTCGCAGTCCAGCCGTCCCCCGAGAAATTGGAGCCGGTACTCCTTGTCCACACCGGACTCGATGCGGTTGATCGTATTCTCCGCCAGCATGATGTGGATCCCCTCAGGCTCGATGCGCAGTCCGACCACAGCGTTTGGCTCCGCCTTTCGGGTGGACTGCACCACGATCTCATTTTTGCCGGACTGCACTGCGATCTCATAGTGCACACCCTTGAAGATCACCGAAGTCACAGTCCCTCTGATGATCCCCTGATCCGGCGTCGTGATCGTCACATCCTCCGGCCTCACCACTGCGTCGATCATAGTGCCGTGCTCAACATCGTCCACACATTCAAACTCTGCCCCGCAGAACCGCACCCTGCACTTGCCCGTCATGATCCCGCTGAATATGTTGCTGTCGCCGATAAAATCGGCGACAAAAGCGTTCTTCGGCTCGTTGTAGATATCCTCCGGCGTGCCGATCTGCTGGATTTTTCCCTCCGACATCACGACGATCTTGTCGGACATGGTGAGCGCTTCCTCCTGGTCATGCGTCACATAGATAAACGTGATCCCCAGTTTCTCATGCATGCCCTTCAACTCGAGCTGCATCTCCTTGCGCATCTTTAGATCCAGCGCCCCCAGCGGTTCGTCCAACAGCAGGATCTCCGGCTCATTGACGATCGCGCGCGCTATGGCGATGCGCTGCTGCTGCCCGCCCGACAGCGTCTGGATCCCCCTGTCCTCAAAATCCTCGAGGTCCACCATCTCCAGCGCTTTCTTGACTTTCTTTACGATATCTGTCTTGGGAAGCTTCTTTAGTTTCAGCCCGAAGGCAACATTCTCAAACACATTCAGATGCGGAAACAGCGCATATCGCTGAAACACGGTGTTGATGGGGCGCTCATTGGGCGGCAGATCCCGGATATCCTTGCCGTTCAGCAGCAGCTCACCCTCCGTCGGTTTGTCAAATCCCGCTATCATACGCAGTGTCGTTGTCTTTCCGCAGCCTGATGGTCCCAGAAACGTGACAAACTCACCCCTCTGTATCGTGAGGTTGAAATCATCAACCACACAGAAGCCGTCATCAAATGTACGGCTTATATTTTTCAACTCGATAATATTTTCCTTCGCGGTATTTTTATCCAATGCGTCTCCTCCTCATCCAGGGTATGGATATGTCCAAAATGCTCTAATGCATCATTTTGTAGTGTACCATATACTTGAGAGAATTGCTACTAAAAATTTTTATTATCCCCAAAACCGTTAATTTTGGCACAAATCTGCCGATAATATTTATATATCGTTACAGATAGACCAGGAGGAATTTGATATGAACATTCAATATAAACCGTTTGACCTGATCGACACGATCAGGGACAATAATCTTTCCTACACACACTCCTTCACGAAGAAGGTCACGACGGCTGACGCCAACGTGGAAAAGCTCCAGGATAAAGCCGAATCCTTCCGCAAAAGCGTCAAAAAGTTAAAGCGCTACTCGCCGGGCGGCATCTCGAGGGAAATGCTCACCGACCAGGCGGAAGATCTGGTCAAATCATACAACGCCATGAAAAACAGCTCCGACCTGGTGACGGACAAAGATGTCCAAAAGCAGCTTTCCAAGCTCGACAAGCTGTTCTCCGACAACGAGCGGACACTCCGGAAAGCCGGCATTGAGAAGCTCAATGGCAAATATACGTTTGACAGGGCAGCCTTTGCCGAGGCTTCCGAAAAGACGATCAACACCCTTTTTACCGGTCACGACTCCCTCGTCGGAAAAGCGGATAAGATCCTGCGCAATGTCGAGGAGACTACTGACGACATACAGTACGTTACTTCCGAGTACAATGTCAGCAGCACTTTGAAATATGAAGAGAAGGATATGCTGACGGCTGAATATTCGACAATTGCCGGACAGGCAACATCGACCTTGAAACTGATCCCGTCCGGCGCGCTCTCCGACAGCAGCATGCAGGACTCCGTGAGAGATCTGCTGCAGTTATTCTCAAAGTCGGCGTACCGCACGAACAGCGCGGGCAAAAACGAAAATATAGACAAGCTCAACCAGCTGTGCCTTGATCAGAAGGATCGGCTCGCCAAGCTCGGTCTGACCTTTGACAGCGGGCAGAAAAATATGATCTTTGACGCGAACGTCGACATGACGACCGCCGATTTCCAGAATACATACAATGAATTGTTTGGCAAGAACGCCGCATTTGGAAACACCGTCATCCAATACAGCAAAAATGTCTTTAACGATATCATCAAACCCGATCAGATCGGTGTATCGATCATTGACGCACAGGCATAGAGACTGAGCAGGGAAGTTTCCTTCCCTGCTCAAATTTTTGTTCAATGCCCGAGCATATCCTCGATAAAGATCCCGTACCCTTTCGTGCTGTCCTGCACGAGCACATGGGTGACTGCTCCCACAAACCTGCCGTTTTGGACGATCGGGGCACCCGACATCCCCTGAACGATCCCCCCTGTCGTGGAGAGCAGCTCCTCGTCCGTCACCTCGAGTGAGATCTGACGGTTCACCGCTTCCTTGCCCGGGGTGAGCTTTGTGATCTCCACGTCATAATATTTTGCCCCGCCGTCTATGGTGCACAAAATCTGTGCCGGTCCTGTCGACACCTCCTGTTTCAATGCGATGGGCAGCGCCTCCATCCCGGCAGTGTATTCACTTAGGAGCTCCGCGTTCGCCACACCGTAGATCCCCTGCACCGTGTTGTCCACGATCACACCCGACACCTGATCCGGCTTGTACTCGATCACACCCGTCAGCTCGCCCGGATTTCCCTTCTCGCCGCGCTTGACAGCCACGATCTCTGTGTGGTACAGCAGTCCGGTTCCAAGTTTCAAAAGTTCTCCCGTGTCCATGTCGTTTATGCCATGTCCCAGCGCACCAAACTGGTTCTGGCTGTCTATATATGTCATTGTCCCTATCCCCTGTGCGCTGTCCCGCAGCCACGCCCCCATCTTGTAGACATTGTTGACATCCGTCTCCGGCTTGATCTTTACCTGGATCAGCTCGTCCTTTCTCGAGACCTGGAAAATGATCTCCGCCCCGTTCCCGCTCTCCACATACTCCCTGACCTGCTTCTTGTCACTGATCGCCACGCCATCCATCGCAGTCAGGTAGTCGCCCGCCTGCAGCTTGTACTCGGAGGGTGCGTGCTTGTCCCCGTTTGCCCCTTCAAAACCCCCCGTATCCACCACCAGCACTCCCTGTGTCCTGACATAGATACCGATCGGTCTGCCCACCGGTGTCAGCGTCGTGTTCTCTATGACCTGTATATCGACATCCTTGAGCGGCACAAAGCCAAAAAGTTTCAGCCGCATCTGGTAGGAGCTTGACGTGTCCCCCGCCACGATCGTCAGCGGCTGGTTGAGCGCCAGCACGGTGTCGGAATCCGTGCTCAGGATCCCTGACGCCGGAATGCGCAGATTGAACTCCTCGCTCGTTCCCGCCTTGATACTGATCGTACTCGGCACAGTGCTCTGGTAATACGCGTAGGTCGCCCAGCAGAACAGCCCGATCGCAAACCCCAGAAAAACATATAAAAATAAGAGATATTTTATCCGTCTGCTCAGCGCAGTATGTTTCATATTCTCTGCTCTCATCCATTCACTACCTTACTAAGTTGATCATTGCATACTTTTGACTGATTGTAGTATATGGATTTTTTTATAAAATAAACGACACTGACATTTTTTCAACAAAAATGTCAGTGCCTGTTTTTACAGATCCTTTTCAGCCAGTTTTTTCTGGCGTTTCATCTGCCTGCGTTCCTTCGCTTCCCTTCTGCCCTGCTTGCTCATCAGCAGATAGAAGCTCGGCAGCAGCAGCAGGATCAACAGCGTGGAAGTGACCAGACCGCCGATTATGATCAGGGACATGCCCTTCATCATCGCTGCGTTTTCGTTCTGTGCGAATATCATCGGTATCATCGACAGGATCGTCGTCAATGTCGTCATCAGGATCGGCCTGAGGCGCAGGCGCCCGCTCTCCATCAGCGCATCGTTCAGCGGCATCTCCTCCTTTAGCTGGTTCGTCGTATCAACGTACAGGATCCCATTATTTACCACGATCCCCACCAGCATCAGCACACCCATCAGCGAGGTCATGTTCAGCGTCGAACCCGTGATGAACAGCAGAAAGAAGGATCCGATCAGACTGAACGGAATACTGAGCATGACCATGAGTGAAAATACCGGCGACTCAAACTGCATTGCCATGACCAGGAAGATCAGAAAAACCGCTGTAAAGATCGCTTTCCCGATAGCCGTAAACTCCTCCGTCAGCATCTCATCCATCATATTCTGCGTCTGACTCACGCCTTCCGGGAACTCTCCGCGCAGCTCTGCCGCCTCCACCGCCGCCACGATGGTCTCCTTTGCCGTATACTTCATGGCATCCGTCGTGTATGCCGTGATCGCAACCTGGTATTTGCCGTCCTCTCTCATAAGCGTATTGGGCACATCGGAATACACCGCCTCCGCCACGTCCCCCACTGTGATGGTACTGCCTGTCGGTGTGGCGATCTCCAAGTTCAGCAGCTGATTCATATCCGCGTAACTTCCGTCCGGATATTCCATTCTCACCGAGTACTCCTCCGTGCCGATCGTCATGTCCATGACCTCGATGCCGCTGCTGGCATTGTACATCTCGCCAGCCACCTGCACTGCCGTCAATCCCACATTCATACACTTCAAAGGATCGATCTGTATTTTTGCCTGCGCGGCATCCGATGTCAGGTTGCTCGAAGTCTTGATGATTCCGGGAATATCCATCAGGATCGTGTCGACCTGTCTTGCGGCAGTCCTCAGATCCTCGATATTATCGCCGACCAGGTCAACTTCCGTGCTCGACATAACGCTCATCATGGAGGTCATCCCGCTTCCTCCCGCCGAGACGATCACACTCATGTTCACGCTGTCGAGCAGTTTCTCATTGTATATATCCACCAATTGATTGATACTCTTTTCGCAGGTTTCCGAGGGGTACGCGGTGATCGTCGCGGAGGAACCGCTGATCGTCAGATTACAGCCGGCAAAATCCATGTCATCGATGATCATCTGCTCGATGAACCGGATATTCTCATCCATCACCTCGAGCCTCGTTCCCGCGCGCTGCTCTATGGAAATACTCATGTTGTCAATACCCGTCGCCGACATCAGCTCCTGGTCGAGCTGCCCCGCGAGCGCAAATGCCAGCGCCAACAGCCCTACCGCGACCAGCATGACCGTCTTTTTCTTCAGCATGATGTGCTTTAGCAGCGTCTTGTAGCCATTTCCTATCTTGCCCACGATCTGATTTGCCAGCGTATCCTTCTTCTCCTTTGGCCTGTATTTCCAGAAAAAGATCGGGATCAGCGTGATCGCCACGATCAGTGACGACAACATGGCAAAGATGATCGTATAACCGAGCTGTGAAAAGAGCTGGCCTGCAAGTCCCTTCATCGTTGCGAGCGGCAGATACACCACCACCGTTGTGATCGTCGACGCGGACACCGACGATGCCACAACCTTCGTGCCGACCATCGCCGCATCTTTGTAATCCGGTTTCTCGTCTTTCAGCCGGAAACAGCTCTCCAGGACGACGATCGATGCATCGACCATCATACCGATCGCTATGACCAGCGCTCCCATTGTGACAACATTCAATGAGAATCCGGCAAAACTCATGAATATGAGCGTCGCGAGCAGCGAGATCGGCATGGAGCTGCCGACGATCAGGCTCGCTTTAAAATCGCCGAAAAAGATAAAGAGCACCAGCATGGAAAACAGAACACCCAGCACAAGCGTCTCCGCAACCGAACTCAGCGAAGACTTTATGCTGTCCGCCGCATCGTATGCCACAGAGATCTGGATCGCCGAGTTTTTTGCCGCCACACGCTCGACCAGCGACTTCACATGGTTGGAAACATCGACAGTGCCTTCGCTCTGCACTTTGGCGATGCCGATACTGATGCTGTCCTGCCCATTATAGCGGCTGATACTGCTGTTTGCCCTGGCGGACATGGACACCGTGGCGATGTCCGAGAGTGCGATCGTCGTGCCCCGCGCCGTTATGATCGGCACGTTCTGCAGATCCATAAGGTTTGCCGGCTTTGACGAGGCAGATGTGCTGATACTCTGCGCACCCTGGTCGACGCTGCCGATCGGAACCGTAAAATCCGTCGCCGCAATATAGCTCCTCACATTTGCCATGGTCACACCGTACTGCTGCATCTTGTCCCTGTGGAGCTGTATCCTGATATAGTCCTGCTCACCGCCCGATACCGTGATCTGTGCGACATCAGAGAGTCTCTCCAGCTCTGGGCGGAGCTCATCCTCCACAAATGCCAGCACATCTGTATCACCTGTAGAGGTGACGGACAATGTCATCATATCCTGCGCATTCATATCCATCTCATAGATGACGGGATCCTGCGCATCATCGGGCAGCTGCAGGGATGCCGTGTCGAGCGCGCTTCTGAGATCCGCGTACGCCTCATCTATATCGATACCGTATTCGTACGAAAACATGACAAATGATATATATTCGGTTGTCTGCGATGTCACGGATTCCACGCCTGACAGTGTTTTGCCTGCGTCCTCTATGATCTTTGTCACCAGCTCCTCAGTCGTTGCCGGATCACCGCCCTGGTAGATCGTCTGCACGAACAGCATGGGCATTTCCATATCAGGTGTCAGCTCCATCTTGAAACCAAAGACGGAACCGATGCCAAATACTAAGAGTGCCAGCACGATCAACAGTGACGAAACGGGCCTTTTAAGGGCCAGCCTGGTTAAGGAACTCATAGCCTATGCCCTCCTATTCCTGTGTGCTATTTTCAGTATATTCAGTATTTTCACTGTTTTCATTGTTCTCACTATTTTCAGTACTCGCGCTGTCCAAGGGCACGGAAACCTTCACGCCGTCGCGCAGCTGGGCTGACCACGTCGTGATGACCGTGTCCTCCCTGGTGAGCCCCTCCGTGATCACAATGCTGTCGACATCATAAAGCCCTGTCGACACCTCTGTTCTCTTCGCCTTTCCGTCCACCACTGTGTATACATACGCCTGTGTCCCGTCATAGTACACCGCATCATACGGTATGATGACCGCATTCTTCACATGATATGTATCTGTTTTGACCGTGGCTTTCGTACCGGACAGCAGGCTTGCGGTATCACCCTTGACAGCCGCCTTGATCTTAAAGAGACCTGTCGCCGCATCGATCGCGCCTCCTATCTCAATCACTTCACCGTCATAAAGTCTGCCGTCCTTCTCGAGCGCGATCTTCTGCCCGACAGAAAAGGTGTTGCGCACATCCTCGCTGACGTAATAGGTGGCAACCATCGTGTCCTTGTTTGAGATGACAAATGCCGGATTGCTCGACGTGGCAAAATCATGCTCCTTCAGGTTCACCGTCTCTATGACGCCGGAGATCGACGCCGTGATTATGTATGTCTCGAGGCTTTCCTGCGCCTGTTCGATCCCAAGCTGCGCCTGCGAGATGCCTACCTGCGCCTGCGAGATGCTGTTCTGCGACGCTTTTTTCTGTCCCTCGAGGATCTCGCCGTTGCTGATGTTGTTGGCTGTCACTGCCTGGCTGTAGGAGTCATACGCAGTGTCAATGTTGTCCTGCAATGTCTCGACAGCCTCCTCATACTGGTCGATCGCTGATTTGTACTGCGCGATCGCCCCCTCCACAGCCCCTACTTCCTGGGCGGCTGTCTGATAGCGCTGCAGGTTGGAAAGATAGTCGATCATCCCCTCCGCCGTGCTCTTGTCGAAAGTGTCCGCGTAATCCTTGATCTCATTGACACTCTCTCTAAAATCATACTTCACTTTCAGATCCGCCAGCTCTTTCTCCTTGTCCTTTAGCTGATCCTTCGTCTTCTGCAGATCGTTCATGGCATCCACCAGATTCTCCTGCAGCTGATTGACGCCCTCCTCCGCCTGTGACACGGTGTTATCTGACTGCATATCATTCAGCGTTGTCGCGCCTTCCCCGTACTGCAGATCGTAGGCAAGCTGCGCGCTGTTGAGTCCGAGCTGCGCATTTTTTGCCGCCGTCTGCGCGTTGCGCATCGAAAGCTGCGCCATGGTATCGTCAAGCACAGCGAGAACCTCCCCCTCCTCAACGACATCGCCAGCCTGCACTCTGACTTCAAGCACCTCCGCCGTAGCCTTGGGAATCACGTACACGGACTCGTCAGGGTTGATCGTGGCTATAAAATCGGCGCTGAGCCTCAGCTCCCCTACCTCAGGATTCGCCGTCTCGACAACCGCCACATCATCCACTGTCTCCGCCTCCGGTGCCTGCCCGCATCCCCAAAGGGCGGACGCCGACAGCACCACGCATAAAAACAAAGCTGATCTTTTTTGTCTGTTTTTCATGATTCTTCTCTCCCGTTCATCCGATATAAAATTACGCTGTCCAATCTTTTTTCACATATGCTATTTTATACATAATCAGCGCAGAATAAAAGAGCATTTGCGATTTTTAATTGAATTTTAATTTTAACTTTTCCCGCAACTACTTGTCATCACCATATGTTTATTATTATAATAGCAGATATACCAGCATATTTTTAGTCAAAGGAGATACGATATGAAAAATCTGATGAAAAAATTGATATGTTCCCTGTTGACGGGCGCACTGGCATTGTCTGTGATGTCCGCCGCTCCCGCCCTCCCTGCCGCGGCAAAGGAGAGCGTCGGAAACGGCCTGATCCTGTCCACGGACAGCATCACGATCCCGGCAGGCACCTCCGCGTCTTTCACGGCAGTGCTCGGAGACGGTCTCGATGCGTCCAGGCTTGCCTGTGTCGTCGCCGATCCGAATGTCGCGACCGTCACCCCCATTGCCTATGCCGCCAACGCAGCCGCATACCAGGTAGATTTCGCAAGCGGCGGCACGACTGTCGCAGCCGTATACAATGTTGATGATCCTGCAATCGTGGCATATGTAACCATCAATGCATCGCCGCTGGTCATGGAGATCCCTTCCAGATTAGGAACCAACCATGACAACTACTGCGCGCTGGCTGGCTATTCATTTATGCCATATGATTTCAAATACGCTGATTTCAATGACTATCAGTCCATACTCAGGCTCGAGTATAAGTGCGTCTCCTACAAGGACGACGCGTTCTCCAAGTGGGGATGCTACGGCTATTTCTACGACGCCGCGGGGAATGTACTGTCAAAAGTCCATCTCTACTGCAGCTCCCTCTCGAAAGGAAGGGTTTACAGCAGCGAGTTCAACGTTCCTGTAAATGCAGTCCGCTTTGCTGTGGAAGGCTTTTAGGACAGTTAAAAAGGGGGTATCTTTTTCCGATACCCCCCTACTCGATTCAATAAACATTTCTAAAAATATGATCTACTCGTCAAACAGAGAAGTCATCGAGTTGATCAGCTGTGTGATCTGCTCCACGGATTTCTCTATGTCATTGTATATCCCTGCCGACTGGTTGGACAGATCCTGCATGCTCTTTGCCACCACCGCAAATCCAACCCCTGCCTCTCCGCTTCTGGCTGCCTCGATCGTGGCATTCAAGGACAGGATCGTCTGTTTTTTGGCGATCCCTTTCAGATAGCCCGTTTTCTCGTTGATAGTCTGCACCAGTTCCCCTGACTGCTTGATATTATCCTTCACGGAATCCAGCTTTCCCGCATTGTTGTACTTGAAGAACTCAAGATTCACCAGCTGGTTCACGATGACACCCAGCAGTTCCGCGGAGGCACGTATCTTCTTCTCCGTGCTCACAGGCACTTTCCTGAGCGCCTGTATGTAGCTGTCGGGTTCGATGCCAAGCTCCTTTGCCGTCTGCCTGAACTTCTCCTCGTCAGGCTCATTCGGAAGCACCTGTCCCCCTATGACGGCTCCCATCCGCTCCCCGTTCACTATGATGTCCACGGAGAAGTCCATCAGCCCCGCATGGCAAAAATAGGTTCCTTTGCACTCATTGTCACACTTGATGCAGCGCCGGTTTCCCTCGGTCGATCCGCGCGTGTATTTCATACAGAACTCTGTGAAATTGCTTCCCTCCGTCAGGTATTCCCCATCCTTACCAACTGCTATGGCTGCAAGTCCTGTCGCATTTGAAAAGTCATCCTGTATCTTCTGCAGCTTCTTCATATCCATAAACTCTCTTAAATCCATCTGTATACCTCCTACCTGACCTAAGTTCATTGTAACATTTCACCAAATGGATTTCCGAAAGTCTTTCCAATTTGGGTATATTTATAGTATAGTCCCCATTTGAGTCAATTTCAATATTATTTTACATTTTTACACAATAATATTCTTTCATTTTATTCCGATCTTTTCAGCGGCGCCTTCTTCCCCTGTGCGGTCACGATCAGCTCTCTCGCATTCTCGCGCACCGTCTCCGTGATCTTGTCGCTGCCAAGCATCCGCGCAAGCTCATCGACCGTCTCCGCCTCATTCAGCTGCACGATGTCCGTGACAGTCTTGTTGTCCACAGCCTGTTTTGCGATCTTATAGTGATCGTCTGCCATGGCTGCGATCTGGGGCAGATGCGTGATACAGATGATCTGGTGACTCCGCGACAGGTGCCCGAGCTTCTCCGACACCTTCCACGCCGTCTTTCCGCTGATACCCGTGTCGATCTCGTCAAAGATCATGGTCGGTATCCGGTCCCTCGACGCGAGGACTGTCTTGATCGCGAGCATGATCCTCGAGAGCTCGCCGCCGCTCGCCACATTGCCGAGACTTTTCAGCGGCTCACCCGGATTCGTCGAGATCATGAACTCCACATCGTCATATCCGTTGGAAGCCACTTCCTCCTTCTTCCGCACCTGTATCTCAAACTTCACATCCAGGAAGTTCAGGTCTGTCAGCGCCGCGATCATATCCTTCTCAAGCTTTGCAGCCTCCTTGCTGCGGATCCTGGATGCCTTCTGGCACAGGCTCTTCAATCTTGTCTGGATCTCCGCGATCTTCGTCTCCAGCTGCTCTTTGTATACATCCGCATTCCTGAGTTTGTCTATCCGCTCTCCAAGCTCTGCCTGATACTGCAGCACCGCCTGGATGCTGCTCCCGTATTTGAGTTTCAGGTGGTTCAGCAGGTTCAGCCTCTCCTCCATCCGGCTGAACCGCTCCCCGTCAAACTCCATATCCGACATGTACTCGGCGATCTCCCGGTTGAAATCACTGAGCAGGGCGTCAATGTTCTCAAGCTCATCGGCAAGCTCCTGCGCCCTGTCATCGTAGCCCTCCACGCTGCGCAGTTCGCGCACCGCATAGCCGACGGCGTCCGCCGCCGACTGTTCACCGTTTCCGGTGAGCTGGTACGCCTTGTCTGCCGCCTCGACGATCTGCCTGCTGTTTGCCATTCTCCGGTAATCGCGCTCGATCTCCTCGTCCTCGCCCGCTGTCAGCCCGGCTTCCTCGATCTCCTGATACTCGAACTCCGCAAGGGAGAGTTCCTTCGCCTTCGCCCCGTCATCTGCGCAGAACACCGCAAGCTCCCTCTTGAGCTGCGTATACAGCTGATAGCTCTCCCGGAGTTCCTCCTTGACCGCGGCAAGCGCTTCCCCGGCAAAGGAATCGAGGATCTCCATATGATTTTTCTTGTACAGGAGCGACTGGTGCTCATGCTGGCCGTGAATGTCGATCAAAAGCTCGGAAAGCGCCTTGATCTGTTTCGCCGTGACGGTCTCCCCGCATATCCTGAACAGGTTGCGGCTGGGCTGGATCTTTCTCTGTATAATGATGACACCGTCCTCCTCCACAGGGATCTCAAGCGCCTTGATCTCCTGCAGCATCGTCGTGTCTGTCACCTGGAAGACCAGCTCCACAAGCGCATAGTCGGCGCCTGTCCTTATCATATCCTTGTCCGCTCTCGCCCCCAGTGCGAGATTGATCGAGCCGATGATGATCGATTTGCCGGCTCCGGTCTCCCCGCTCAGGATATTCAGTCCTCCACCAAAATTGACCTCTGTCTCTGAGATCAGAGCCAGATTTTTTACATGCAAGCTAATTAACATTTTCAGTACCTAACCCTTTATAATTTCATCCAACTTTTCCATCACAGCCCTGGTCTCCTCCACTGACTTGACAGCGGCAAATATCGTGTCGTCCCCTGCTATGCAGCCGATGATCTCCGGAAACCGCATGGCATCCACCGATGCCGCGACTGCCATCGCCATCCCCTGCACAGTCTTGATCACCAGTATGTTCTGCGCCATGTTCATCGAGACAAAACCATCCCGGAACACGCGGATATATTTGTCGCCCAGCCGCGCAGCCTCATCCTGCAGGATGATATATTTCTGCCTGCCGTTTCCCGCCGCTATCTTGGACAGATGCAGTTCCCGGATATCCCTCGACACCGTTGCCTGTGTCACCTCAAAGCCTTCCTTGCGCAGGTACGCTGCCAGCTCCTCCTGCGTCTCAATATCATACTTGTTGATCAGTTCTACCACGACCTCATGTCTCTCTCTCTTCATCGCATCCGATACCATGCCTTTCACAGATTATCCGCACCTAACCCGGAGCCTTTGCAGCCAGCCTGTCACGCCGCTCAAAAAGCCCGCATTTTTTTGTGTAATGTATCCAGAAAACTCCCCTCGCTGAGTTTGATGATCTTTGTCACCTTGTCAGAGCGGATGATCCGGATCTTGTCCCCCTCATTGAGGTTGACAGGACACCTGCCGTCAAAGCTGGCGTCCACTTCCTGCTTTTCTCCCGGCTTATACTGTCCGATCTCGATATCTATGACGTCATCCTCCGCGAGGATGATCGTCCTGTTGTTCACCAGCGTGTGGGAACAGACGGGTGTCATCATGATCAGCCTCGCCCTCGGCTCCACGATCGGTCCTCCGGCTGACAGGTTATACGCCGTCGAGCCCGTCGGCGTGGAGATGATCATGCCGTCGGCGCTGTATGTGCTGAGCAGACGCCCGTTGACATAGATATTGAATTTTATGACATGCAGTGCGCCCTTTCTGTTGATCACGATGTCGTTCAATGCCGTCTGCGGGTTGGCGCTGACACCGGCGATCACCGGGATGCCGCACAGCATCATGCGCGGCTCGATCTCATACCGGTCCGCGATCAGACTGTCAAGCGCCGACTCGATATCCTCCCTGTCCACCTCCGCAAGGTAGCCCAAAGTGCCGAGATTCACACCGATCATCGGAATGTGATAAGCGACATACTCCCGCGCAGCCCTGAGCATCGTCCCGTCACCGCCCAGAACGATCATCCCCTCGACTTTCCCGTCAACCCTGCCGCTGCAAAGACACCCCTTCAGATTCAGGTAATCCCGTATATACTGCGTGATCTCGCCCTTGCCGTCCTTTGTCTGATTCGTATATATATAAAAAGTTTTCATGCAATCCCCGTATCTGTCTCTCAGACATCCAATGCCTTGTGCGCGGACGAAACCGTCTCCCCGATGAGCCTCATATAACAATCATCCACCAGTCCCGCGGCATCAAAATCCTCTTCTCCCGGCTCCACCCTGAGCAGGTGCATGAGATACTCAATGTTTCCCTCCGGTCCCCTGATCGGTGAAAAGTCAAGCGATCGTATCTTGAAACCTCTTTCCAGCGCGATGATAAACACTGACCGGATCACTTCCGTATGAACCTGCGGATCCCTCACGACACCCTTTTTTCCAACCTTCTCTTTTCCTGCCTCAAACTGCGGTTTGATCAGACAGACCATCTGTGCGTTTGGTTTCAGCAGGCGGTGGGCAGGACCGAGTATCTTGTCCAGTGATATGAAGGACACATCGACCGACGCAAAATCCAGCCTGTCCTCGATATCCTCCGGAACCATGTAGCGGAAATTCGTCTTTTCCATGCAGACGACACGCTCGTCATTGCGGAGCTTCCACGCCAGCTGGCCATGCCCCACATCCACAGCGTAGACTTTCCGCGCCCCGTTTTGGAGCATACAGTCCGTGAAACCGCCTGTAGATGCCCCGATGTCCATGCATACGCTCCCGTCCAGACACACGTCAAAGCTGCCGATCGCCTTTTCCAGTTTCAGACCGCCGCGGCTGACGTAGCGCAGCGTGTTTCCCCTGACTTCGATCTGAACCCTGGTCTCATCAAACATGGCGCCCGCCTTGTCCTCCTTCTGGTCATTGACATACACGCAGCCTGCCATGATCACCGCCTTTGCCTTTTCACGAGACTCGGCAAGCCCCTGCCGCACCAGCAGCACATCCAGTCGTTCCTTCATACTTTCGTCCTTCCTAACCTCTTTATCACCAGTTTTGTCACCAGTCTATCACCAGAGCGCGCTGCATTTTTCGAGAACGCGCTGTGTGATCGTCCCCGCATCGATCCCCACCTCGCGGCGCAGTATATCGACATTTCCATGTTCCACATACTCGTCAGGTATATTGATCGCGACAAGTTCTGTCCCCGGGTGATGTTCGTCGAGATATCCGCGCACTTTCTCGCCAAAGCCGCCGCTCGCCACATTTTCTTCCATTGTCACAAAAAGCCTGTGATCTTTTGCCGCTTCGTCGAGCATCCCTGTATCGACCGGCTTGACAAAACGGGCGTTGATGACGCTGCAGCGGTATCCTTTTCCGACAAGCTCCTCCCGCACTGTGAGCGCAGCCTTGACCATACTGCCCACTGCCACAAGCGCGATATCCCTCTCGCGGTAGATCCACTCCGCCCTTCCGAAGCAGATCGGCTCGCGGTACTCGCGGAGACCGTCATACGCCTCGCCCCTCGGATAGCGCAGCGCGATCGGTCCGCCAAACGCCACCGCGAATTTCAGCATATCCGACAGCTCCCACTTATTTTTGGGCGCCATGATATGCATATTGGGTATGGAGGACAGGTATGACAGGTCAAAGATCCCCTGATGGGTCTCCCCGTCGCTCCCCACCAGCCCTGCCCTGTCGATCGCAAAGACCACCGGAAGATTCTGGATACAGACGTCGTGCAGGATCTGGTCATACGCCCGCTGCAAAAAGGAGGAGTAGACCGCCACCACCGGACGCATGCCTCCGGCGGCAAGCCCTGCCGCGAAAGTCACCGCGTGCTCCTCCGCGATCCCGACATCGAAAAACCTGTCGGGGTACATGTTCCGAAACCGTTTCAAACCCGTGCCGTCAGGCATCGCCGCCGTGATCGCCACGACATCATGATAGCGGTCCCCGAGCTTGCACATCACCGTCGAAAAGACATCCGTGTAGCTTGACTTCTCCTTTGCCGTGAGCGGAAGCCCTGTCTTCACGTCAAAAGGCTCCGCACCGTGAAAGCGCGCCGGGTGTTTCTCCGCCGGCGCAAACCCTTTGCCCTTCTGCGTGATCACGTGCACCAGCACCGCCGATTTGCAGCGCTTTGCCTCCCGCAGGACCTTCATCATCGCGCTGATATTGTGCCCGTCCACAGGTCCTAAGTATGTAATCCCCATATCCTCAAAGAACATGCCCGGGATCACCAGATGTTTCACAGAGCTTTTCGCCCGCCTGATGCTCGTGACGATCGGCTCCAGGTTGGATTCCATGAGGGAGTTGTAGATCCCCTCCTTCATGTCAAGGTACTTGTCCGCTGTTCTGATATTGTTGAGATATTTTGACACACCGCCGACATTTTCCGAGATCGACATGTTATTGTCGTTCAGGACAATGATAAAGTTCTTTTTCAGGCGCGAGGCATTGTTCAGCGCCTCATACGCCATCCCGCCCGTGAGGGAGCCGTCGCCGATGACAGAGATGATCGTGTGATCCTCACCGCGAAGATCCCGCGCCTTGACAAGCCCCAGCCCCGCCGAGATGGACGTGGAACTGTGACCTGTATCAAAACAGTCACACTCGCTCTCCTTTCTCTTGGGAAAGCCGCTCATCCCGCCGTATTTGCGCAGGCTCTCAAACCCCAGGCGCCTGCCCGTCAGTAATTTGTGCGTATAGGACTGGTGCCCCACATCCCACACGATCTTGTCCTGCGGCAGGTTCAGGCTCAGATGCAGCGCCATGGTCAGCTCCACTGCCCCGAGATTGGATCCGAGATGCCCTCCCGTGACACTGATCTTGTTAATCAGGAAATTTCTGATCTCCTCCGCCAGCAGGTTCCAGTTTTCGGGTGCCACGTTTTTTATATCATTTTCTTTCTCTATCGTTTCTAATATCATACTCATATCATACCCAGCGCCTTTACCTTTCAGAATCGGTTCTATACATCAGTAGAATTTATCCGTGAAATTTGACTATTTGATCCGTGTGATCAGACTCCGTATCAATTCTATCAGAAACTCGTTCCGGGCGCCATCTTCCTCCAGGGATCGCAGCATCCCTATAGCGTGGTCCGACATTTGCCTCTGCTCCCGGGATGCCTCCTGGATCCCCTTCAATGTGACATAGGTCGTCTTCTGGTTCCTCGCATCGCTGCCGACAGGCTTTCCCAGCGTCTCGAGACTGCTCGTCACATCGAGGATATCGTCCTGTATCTGAAAAGCGATGCCAATCTCATACGCTGCCTTTTCCACCAGATGGATCTGCTCGTCGTCTGCGCCAGCAAGAACCGCCCCCACCATCATTGCCGCCTGCACCAGCGCCGCGGTCTTGTGCTCGTGGATAAACAAAAGCTGCTCCTGCGTCACCCGGTCTCCCATGGCTTCCGCCTCGATGTCGGCTGTCTGTCCGCCGATCATTCCGTAGATCCCCGCTTTCCCGGCGAGTATGGATAGCGCCTTCGCTTTTCTGTCCGCGTCACTGCCCGGCATCCCAAAGGATCTGAGCGCCGTCTCAAAAGCGTAATTCAAGAGCCCGTCTCCCGCCAGGATCGCCATGGCATCACCGTAGACCACCCACGTCGTCTTTTTGCCCCTGCGGTACTCGTCATTGTCCATTGCCGGCAGATCGTCGTGCACGAGAGAATACGTGTGTATCATCTCGATCGCCGCCATAAACGGTTCGATCACGCTGTCCGTGCCGCCGAAAAGCCGGTACGTCTCCGCCATCAGCATGGGGCGCAGACGCTTGCCGCCCACGTTGACACTGTAGTTCATCGCTTCCGCCACCGTCCTTGCCCAGCCGCTTTCCTCCGGGAGATATCCTTTTATGATCGATTCGATTTCCTTTACCTTGCGCTCTAACACTATATCAAAATTCATCCAACTCACCATTTTCGTTTAATTTGAGAACTTCCTTCTCCACCTTATCGATCCTGTCATTGCAGGACTTGATCAGTTTCATGCCCTCTTTGTACAATTTGAAGGACTCCTCCAGCGGGATATCCTCCTGCTCCAATTTTCCGATCGTTTCCTCGAGCTTGTCAAACACCTGCTCGAGCGTCTGCTCCTTCGCCATACTTTACCTCATTTATCTCCTTCACTTTTGCCTGTATCGTGCCGTTTTTCACGTAGATCCGCACCATATCCTCCGGCATCACACTGTTCACATCGCTTATCACCTTGTGATCCGCATCCTCGACATACGCATACCCCTGGCTGAGCTTCTCGAGGGGCGACAATCCTTTTAGTTTCTCGGCGTACAGTGCCATCCGGTGCCGCTGCCCGGTGAGCGCGCTGTTCATCAGCCCCGAGAGCCTTCCCTCCAGATCCATCGAATACGTGCGCTTTTGCTGGATCTGACTCGCCGGACTCAGATACTTTAAGCGCAGCCTGCGGTTTTCCAGTCCGGTCCGCTGCCTGCGGATCTGCTGCTGCATGGCATGGTCCAGGGCACTGCCGTACCCCGCAAGCCTGTCCGTCAGCTGCTCAATATCATAGACAGCAAGCTCCGCCGCTGCCGAGGGTGTCGGCGCCCTCAGATCCGCCACAAAATCCGTGATCGTCGTGTCCGTCTCATGCCCGACCGCCGATATGACAGGCACCTGGCAGTCAAACACCGCCTGCGCCACCGCCTCCTCGTTAAATGCCCACAGATCCTCGATAGAACCGCCGCCCCTGCCGACGATCATCACGTCCACCCCGAGCTGCTCCAGCGCGCGGATCCCGTTAACGATGCTCGCTGCCGCCTGATCTCCCTGCACGACCGCAGGATAAAGTATGATCTGCACATAAGGGTTGCGTCTCGTCGCGATGTTGATGATATCGCGCACCGCCGCCCCCGTGGGCGCGGTCACGACACCCAGTGTCCTGATATAGCGCGGGATGGGCTGCTTGTACTCCGGCGCGAACATCCCCATTTCCTCCAGCTTGCGCTTCATGCGGTCAAACTTTTCGTACAGCACACCTGCGCCGTCGAGTGTGATCTGCTTCGCGTAAAGCTGGTATTTTCCGTCTCTCTCGTACACGTCAACTGTACCGCCAACCACCACCATCTGCCCTTCCTCCAGTCGGAAAGAAAGTCCGGTGCGATTGCCGGCAAACATGACACAGGCGATGACGCCCTTGACATCTTTTAACGTAAAATAGATATGCCCCGACGAATGGTACTTACAATTACTGACCTCGCCCTTCACCAGAACAGACCGCAGCATGTAATCCTGCGTGAACATGTTCTTGATGTAGGAATTGATCTGGGCAACTGTGTAAACATTCTGCTTCACTAACATGCCTCCATACCCTGACCGCTGCCAGGTCCGCAAAACATACGGCAGCCTGACACCCGAAATTATGAAACAGCCGCAAACTTCGCCAACACGCCATTGACGAATCCCGACGACTCTTCCTGCCCGAATTTCTTGGCAAGCTCAACCGCCTCGTTGATCGCAACCCCCGTCGGCACGTCCTCGTCAAAGACGATCTCATACACGGCAAGGCGCAGGATCGCAAGATCCACCTTTCCCATGCGCTGCGTTGTCCAGCCTTTTGCCCGACTGTTGATCATCCCGTCGATCTCATCAAGCTTTTCGATGATCCTGTTGCTCTTGTCGGAGATGTACGAGGCATCTTCATCCCTGATCGGAGCAGTCTGCCGCTCCTGCGCCTCCATGTCCAGGGCGTCAAAGAAATACTGCTCCTGCTCGGGCATCTCATCCCTGTCGTTAAACTCGATCCTGAAAATATACTTAAATATCTGTTCCCTAAGCTCTCTTCTGCTCATTTATCTTTTCCTTAATTTTTATTTGTACGGCTTTTCTTTTATCGGTCCGAAGCCATTTTAATGCCGACGATCCTGATATTGACATCAGAAACTTTGAATCCGGTCATCGTCTCGATCGCATTCTTTACCTTCTCCTGCACTTTATTGCAGGTTGTGGGGATATTGAATCCATACTCCAGCGTCACGGCAAGCTCCACAGACACGTTCCCGTCAAGGATATCGACCTTCACGCCCTTTGTCTGCTTCTTCATGCCGACCTTTCCCATCAGCTCATTCGTGATATTTCCAACCATGGCGCCCACACCGTCGACCTCCGTCGCCGCAAGCCCCGCGATCATGGCAACGACATCGTTTGCGATCTTGACCGTGCCGAACTCCTCATTGTTCAGTGAATACCCGCTCTTTTCCGTTTCTTTTTCCATGCTTCAAACCTCCTGTGTCCCTTTCTGCATTATAATTCATTATATCATTATCCCAAAACTTTGCAAAGCAGAAATATGCCAAATTATGGCTGCCGCATCCCGCCTTTTTTCTGCACCATTTTATTACCATACTTTCCCAAAATCCGCCGTTCCATACAAAATGTTTCCGACAATCTCATATATTCCAGAAGCTGATCGTCCTCTGCTCGTCGTTCGAGGTGTACGAGATGCTCTCCCCCCGCTTGTCCACAAAGTCAAAGATCTCCTGCGACTCGATCAGCGTCTGCACCATCAGCTCATACACCTCGTCGCTGCTGCATTTCACCGTCACGCAGCCCGCAGCCTTCGTCGCCTCGCTGTCAAATACAAGGGCGAGCCTGTCCGCATCATAGCTGTCAAAGTACAGTCCCTCGCGCACAAAATAATTGTCGTCCACCGCGGTGCACTCCGGAAGTGCCACCACTTTCTCGATCGCATGCGTCCTGGTGATCTCATCCGTCGTCACCAGAAAGTAGTCATAGTTGATGGAGGGGACAAAGCTGTCCGGCAAATCGTCGGCACCGCCCAAAGCGTAGGAGGCGTCCCCCCACGTCGGATCGAGGTAATAATATTCGCCGTTCACCCGCACCAGATTCCACCCGTGCCGCTCGCCGTTCGTAAACCCTGTCACCAGCACGCACTGAATGCCGGATGCCTGCAGCATGTACTGCATCGCCTTGGCGTACCCCTGGCAGACGGACCTTCCCTGCAGGAATACAGAACATATATTTTGATTATTCTCCGCATTCCTGTCGTATTCCGTGTGACCGATCAGCCATTCATACAGATATTTGACGGTGCTGTACTCATCCTCGTTCAGCGGCACCTCCCCAAAACACACCGCAAGCTCCTGCTCGATCAGGAGCCCTGTCTGCTCCACCTCCGCGCTCGTCATCGAGTACGTTCCGCTGAATGTGATCCCCGTCACGGCACTGCCGAGCGTGTACTCCGTATACTGATACCCGTCCACATAAAAGAGCTCCGGATGGTCGTTCATCACGCAGGCAAACACCTCATCCAGCACAGACTTGTCCAATGTGGAGAGCGGCACGCCGCTCTGCATGGCAGACAGCGCATCGAACATCTCGAGGTATATCTTCTGCCTGTCCTCGTCAAGATGATGATATGCATAGTAGAGTTCCGATACTTCCCTGGCGGGCTCCTCCTCCGTCAGGGTCTCCGCTTCCGTGCCGCTGTCCTGCGGCTGCTCCGGTTCATACCCGCGTGGCTCTGTTGTACGTTCCGCTTCCGTGCCGCTCTCTTCCGAAATGATATGCCGCAGGTCAAAAGCATCCCCGGCTGTACAGCCCTGTGCCAGGAGCATCATGCTGCCGGTCAATGCCGCCCACAATACTGTCCATTTTCTCATCAACGCTCTTTATACTCCTAATCTCTGCCAAACTCTGAGAGCACAAGCCCCTTGTTCCTGTCGACAGTCATGCCGATGCTCCACTGGTTGATGAACAATAGCAGCGGATTGCCTTTCAGATCCTGTATCTTCTTCATATCCGAAGTGCCGGAGAGTTTGTTCAAGTCAACCTCGTCCTTGTTCTCGATCCAGCGGATATGCTCATATGGGAGCGGTTCAAGCTTGATCTCGACATTGTACTCGTTCTCCAGACGGTACTTGAGTACATCGAACTGCAGTACGCCGACCACGCCCACGATGATCTCCTCCATACCCGTGTTGAACTCCTGGAAGATCTGGATCGCGCCCTCCTGCGCGATCTGGTTGACGCCCTTGATAAACTGCTTCCGCTTCATCGTGTCGATCTGCCGCACCCGCGCAAAATGCTCCGGCGCAAACGTCGGTATCCCCTCATAACAGATGTTGTTTTTCGGCGCGCAAACAGTGTCACCGATGGAGAAGATCCCCGGATCGAACACGCCGATGATGTCTCCCGCATACGCCTCGTCGAGAATCTTGCGCTCATCCGCCATGATCTGCTGCGGCTGGGAGAGGCGCATCACCTTTCCGCCCTGCACGTGCCGCACCTCCTCGCTGGCGTCAAACTTGCCGGAGCAGATGCGCATGAACGCCACCCTGTCGCGGTGCGCCTTGTTCATGTTCGCCTGGATCTTGAAGACAAACGCAGAGAAATCATTGCCGACAGGATCGATCGTCTCTCCCTGGGATATCCTCGGGAGCGGTGTCGTCGCCATCTTCAAAAAGTTCTGCAGAAACACCTCCACGCCGAAGTTCGTGAGCGCCGAGCCGAAAAACACGGGCGTCAGCTTTCCTCTCCGCACCTCCTCGATGTCAAACTCCGCACTCGCCCCGTCAAGCAGTTCGATCTCGTCGCGCAGCGTGGCGAGCGCCTCGTCACCGATATTTTCGAGCAACAGCGCCTCGTCGTCCATCGGGATCACCGTCGTCTCCCCCTCCCTGGTCCCCTTCTGGGTGTCAGAGAAGGTGAGGACATGGTTTCCATGCCGGTCATAGACGCCCTTAAAACGCTTTCCCGAACCGATCGGCCAGTTCACCGGGCAGGTGGCGATGCCAAGCTCCTTCTCGATCTCGTCGAGGAGCTCAAACGTGTCGTTCGCATCCCGATCCAGCTTGTTAATAAACGTGAAAATGGGGATCCCCCTCATGCCGCAGACCTTGAAAAGCTTTCTCGTCTGTGCCTCGACACCCTTTGACGCGTCGATGACCATGACCGCCGAGTCCGCCGCCATGAGCGTTCTGTACGTGTCCTCCGAGAAGTCCTGATGCCCCGGCGTGTCCAGGATATTGATGCAGTAGCCATCATATTCGAACTGCAGTACGGAGGATGTGACCGAGATACCTCTCTCCTTCTCGATCTCCATCCAGTCCGAAACGGCATGTCTTGCCGTCGCCTTGCCCTTGACGCTCCCCGCAAGGTTGATGGCTCCCCCGTACAGCAAAAATTTTTCAGTCAGGGTCGTCTTGCCGGCATCGGGGTGCGATATGATGGCAAATGTCCTTCTCTTGTTTATTTCTTCTGCAATTGTACTCACTGATCTGTCCTCCGTCTATTTTTGATATTGAATCTGCATACTTGTCCCTGACACCCGCTGCTCCACACCGAGATAGTCAAGCACTGTCGCCGCGATATCCGCGAATGTATCGCGCGTGCCGTAGTTGACCGGCTTTACGTTTCTGCCGTACATGATAAAGGGCGTGTGTTCCCTTGTGTGATCTGTCGTTTTTGTGTACGCGGGATCGCAGCCGTGGTCCGCCGTGATCATCAGCAGATCCTCCTCGCGGAGTTTCCCCATGATTTCAGGCAGTTTTTCGTCAAAATACGCCAATGCCTTCGCGTAGCCGTCCACGTCCCTGCGATGACCGTAGAGCATATCATAATCGACAAGGTTGACAAAGCATACGCCCTCAAAATCCTTGTCCTGATACGCCAGCGTGCGCTCAATGCCCTCCGCATTTCCGCCTGTGTACACAAACTCCGTGATGCCCTTCCCGGCAAAAATATCGTTGATCTTGCCCACGGCGATCACGTCCCTGCCCGCATCCTTGAGCTGGTCGAGCATCGTCGTCTGCGGCGGCAGCAGCGAGTAATCGTGGCGGTGCGCTGTCCTGGTATAATTTCCCGATGTGCCCACAAACGGTCTGGCGATGACACGCCCTACCCCGTGTCTTCCCTGGAGCATTGCCCTCGCCCCTTCGCAGTAGTCATACAGCGTCCTGAGCGGCACGACTTCCTCGTGCGCCGCGATCTGAAAAACGCTGTCCGCGGACGTGTACACGATCAGATCTCCCGTCCGCACATGCTCATCCCCGTAATCCCGGATCACCTCTGTGCCCGAGTAGGTCTTGTTGCAGAGCACCCCTCTGCCGGTGAGCCTCGAAAACGCTTCGATCACTTCCGGGGGGAATCCGTCCAGATAGGTTGGCAGCGGCTCCTTCGACACCAGACCGGCGATCTCCCAATGGCCGATCGTTGTGTCTTTGCCCCGCGAGGCCTCCCGCATCCTTGCAACCGCTGCAAGCGGCGCACTGACAGGTCCCGGCTTAACGCACTTTACACCCTCAATATTGAAAAGTCCCAGTTTCTGCAGATTCGGCACATGAAAAAATGAGCTCTCGGAAACGGAGCCTATGGTATTCGTTCCCTTGTCACCATAGGCTTCCGCATCCTCCATCTCACCGATCCCAAAGCTGTCTAACACGATCAAAAATACCCTTCTCATATGTGCTCCTTTCCGCCAGACTGCCTGTTGATCAAGGCAGCTTGCAATATAATACTTTAGTATACCACACTTATCCAATTAATTCCACACATTTATTCCTCACCAGATGCGTTGTCGGATGCGCCGTCTGCCGCATTGTCAGACACGCCTTCCGATACGCCGGAAACTGTTATAATGATATTTTCCGGAACGATGTCCGTCTTTCTCTGCACGATATCCAGGATCTGGGCAGTCTGTGACTCCGTGAGGTTTGCAGCCTCCACCATGACATCCGCCTTGTCGCCGCTGATGCTCACCACAGTCTGCGCAAAGCCCTTCGCCTCGAGAAGCATCTGCGCATCGGATTCCTTCTGGGCGGTCTCCGTGAGTGCGATCATGCTGCTGACGGCTTCCTTCTTTGCCTCCTCCGTCAGCTCCTCGTTCTGGATGATCTCCAGCAGGGACTCTTTGTTCTGCGCTCTCGTCTGCTCCTTTAAGAGCTTTGCGCCCGCGAGTGTAGACACGCCGGATGCACTGGTGAACACTGCCTCTCCCGGTATCTCCTGCTCAATGATCGTAGCGCCGGACTCATCTGTGCCTGCGGCAAGTGTGTCCGCCTCTCCTGACACCTGCACTTCCGACGACGCCGCATCGCCTGTCACAGCCGTGTCGACGGCGCTGTCCGACACCGCGTTCATATCACTGCTCAGGTAGTTGTCTGTGATCGTCACATCATCCGTGTCAAGACTTGCAATATCCGTGTCATCTCCCGTCGCAGACGCGTGATCCTGGATCTTACCATCTGTATCTTCCCTAAGCGATATGGCATACATATCTTCATCAGAGATATCATATGTAAGCTCGCTGCTTCCGTCCACAGATATAAAATCCTCTTCTCCAATCTTGGTACCGGCAAAGTTCAGATAACCTGCTACCGCTATCATGACTGCCAATGCCGTAATCATAATCTGGTTCTTTCTTAAAATTTTTTTCACCAAACCATATCCTTCCTGTTGTTTCTCTTTGCTACTTCTATCATATTCATGGCACGCTTTTCTTAGACTTAATATTTTCAACTTTTTTGCATTCATATCCTCACCCCATCCTTAACACTTCAACTTTATTCGCCTCCACCCCGTACAGCGCCATCACAAGCCTGACGATCTGGAGCTTCACCGCCTCACTCGAAGCCCCCTCCGCAGAGATCACCACGCCGTCTACCTGGGGTTTTTTGGTCTGTGTGACAAACGGTACCTCGTTTCCGTTTTCATTTGTGGTATACACTGTCGCCTCCTCCTTTCGAAGCTCGCTGTTCTCACCGTTAACGGAATTGGACGTGGGAACGTCCTTCTCAACGATGTACTCCTGTGAATTTTTCATGTAGATCAGCACCTTGACCTCCCCCACGCCTGCCACGCTGGACAAAAATTCTTCCAGCTCCCGCTCCAGACCTCTCCTGTACTCGTCCGGATAAACTTCGTCTTTCTCAGCCCCCGCATCCGCCGTGCTCCCCGAAGCGTCCGTGCTCACAGTGCCCTTCTGACTCTTTTTAGATATGTAGCTGCTGCTACTCCTTGTCGGCATCAGGATGACAAAGATCAGTATGCCGCTCAGAAACAGGATGAGCATTGTCTCCTTTGTCGGACGACCTTTGCCTCCGTTTCCTCCCCTAATGATCATACGGATCCCGTCCCGAATCGTTTTCGGCATCCTCTGCACCCCCATTCCTGCTTTCATACTCCTCGTGCGCTTCGCCTATGATCCTATCCTCCCAGAGCTGTTCATAGTATGCCGCCCCGTCATAGATCCGCCCCGTCTCCGTCATCTCTCTCCACTCCTTCTCCCATCTGGTGTACAGCTGGTCTGCCCTGGAAAACCTGTTCTCGACCTGCCCCACAAAGGTGAAGACCACATTGCAGCAGATGCACATCGTCAGCAGATAGGAAAACAATTTTAGATACTTCTGGTAAGCGCTGCCCTCCGTGAGCTGGATCAGACACTGAAAACAGATCACAGTATACACCAGGCGCCTTACCTCCGCCGCCAGAACTTCCATAATCTCCCCCCCCTATACCCTGTTTAGCTCGTAGCGTTCGTGACCGCCGCTATCGTCACAAAAAACAGCGTTGTGACCGTGATCAGTATCCGAAGGAGCATGAAGCCTGCCTCCGAGATATACTCCACACACTTCATCATCTGCCGCTCGCCGCAGATACTGCCCAGCGCGCCGCTCACCTTGATGATAATAAGGATCATGAACGCCTTGATGATCGGCGCCAGTATCAGCAGCACCAGCACCACCAGTATCAGCACGCCAAGGCTGTTTTTGACCGCGATCGCCGATGCCAGCGTCACGCTCGACACCGACTCCACGATGTCTCCGATCCCGGGAATCGCGCCTGCCGTTTTCTGGATCACCGCATTGTTCGTCTTGTCGACCACCGGCGTGATGATCACCTGCAGGATACTGCTGCCCGACATCACGACGACCATCATTTTCAGCACCCACTGCATCCCCTTTTTGATCAGCTCCATCAGAGCCTTGAACCGCTCCTCGCCCCAGATACTCTCCACCACTCCGAGCATCACATAGCCCTCGACCACCGTCGTCAGGGAAGACGCCACGATCCCTTCAATGAGACATAAGAACCCCAGGAGCATCTTGTAAAAGATCAGTGCCGTGAGCCCGGATCCAGCCGCCGCAATGCAGATCATATATGCCGGTATCATCAATTTCAAAAACTCGATCATCTGCGTCATTGTCTCCTCGACAATCCCCAGCACCTCATGGAACGCGTCGATCAGCACCACCAGCTGGCATAATATGAAAAATGTCTTCGCCGCCTTCGCCGCCCCCTCGTTCTTGAGCGCCGACATCAGATTGCTCACCATGGCGACCAGGATGAACAGGATCAGCACTGTGATGAACAGTCTCCTCCAATCGTTGAAGACACCCGCCACAGATTCCCTGATATATCTCCAGAACAACCCCGGATCCAGCGCCCAGTTTCCTTTCAGCACATCCTCTATAAAATCCAAAGAGTCCGTGTCCTTCCCCGGCAGCAGATCTCCTAAAAGATTGTCCAATACACTCAGATCCGGAAGAATATCGATCTCCCGCCACAAACTAATCTCCTGACTCATCGCATCATTCCCTCTAACATGTCTATCATGATCCGTATGATCGGAAAACCTGCCACCATGATCGCAACCTTGCCAAATAGCTCTATGTGGTTGCTCAGTGCCGAGTATCCGGAATCCTTGCACAGGTTTGACGCAAAATCACACACATACGTGATCCCTATGATCTTCAGGAGCAGGGACACGTACGCGGTGTTCCCTCCCAGCGCAGACTCCCAGGTCACAAGCTCCTCCACCGCGTTTCCCAGCACCGCAAGGATCCTGATCGCGATGAAAAAACTGACAAGGATAATGACCAACGTCGCAAACTCCGGCTTGTCTTTCCTGATGACAAGCGCCGCAAAAAGACCTGCTATGGCAAGCACACAAATCTGAATCATACAATGCCTCCATCAACACCAAATTATAACGCAAACAGATCCTGTATCATTTCAAACAGCTGGTATATGTACGGAACGATCCACGAGAGCACCAGCACCAGACCCGCAAGGCTTATCAGGAACGCATGTTCTTCCCTGCCGCTGTGCTTCAGCACCTGTCCCAGTATCGTTATCAGTATGCCAACCGCCGCTATCTTAAATATCAGACTGACTTCCATTTTCATCCCCATTTCATGAATACTCGGTAATAATCCTTCACATGTGAAAAACCTTCCTGTACGGCTTTTCACGCGAACCCTGGCTGCACCTCTATAAAAACAGGATAATGCACAAGATCCCGGTAAGTGTGCTAAGCGCCTTGATCAGCCTGCTGTTCTCGTTCTTTTTCACCGTAAGCCTGTCTATTTCGCTGTCTATCTCCCTCTCAAACAATCTGAGCGCCTCCACCTGCAGTCTCTCTCCCTCGTACTCGAAGCAGTTCCCCATTTTTTCCAGATACGTTATGGCGATCTGTGAGAGGTCCGCCCCGTTTTTTCGGTCACGGACTGCCGCATTCCATATGCTGACCAGGGATTTTCCATCTCTCGCCTTCATACCCTGCGAGACGTTCCGCAGAAAGAGATCATATGGCATCTCCGCCTTGTCCGCTATGATATCAAAGATCTCTTCCATCGGTCTGTGCAGATAGGTGATCTCCCCCGAGATATTCAGAAGTATCTGTTTTTGCTGTTTCAAATGCCGGATATCACTGTTCATCTCGCCGCAGAGCGACCAGCCAAACCCGAGTGCTCCTGTCATCACGCAGGCGCCTGCAACAAATTTCTGCCACATATCCTGTTCCCCTCCCCGTCATAAACTTCAAAATACCTGTCCATCCTCCCGTCCGTGGACAGCACGACAAAACGGTCTATCAGACCCAGGTGGAGAATCGGCGCCATCTCCGTCTTGTGACGGATATCCTCGATGGAATTTCCATGCACTGTCGCCAGAATGCTGCACCCGCTCACCCCCGCGTGGCGTATCGCCTCCGCGTCCGCACTCTTTCCGATCTCGTCAATGGCGATCACCCGCGGCGCAAACGTCCTCACCAGTATGGAAATCCCCTGCTGTTTGTCGCCCCCTGTGATGATGTCCGTCCGCTCACCGCAGTCGAGCATGGCACTTCCCCTGTATGCCCCTGCGATCTCTCCTCTCTCGTCGATCACGCCCACATTGCATCCCCTGTACCCCCCGCTCCCGTTTGACATCAGGCGTATCGTGTCCCGCAGGAGCGTCGTCTTGCCAACTCCCGGCGGCGAGATGATCAGGGTATTGTACGGCGCACCCTCTCCTGTGTGCTGATAAAGATAATTGATCAGCCGCTCCGCGATCCCCTTGTGCTCGTGGGCAAGCCTGATATTCATGTAGCGGATATACTTGGCAATGAACCTGCCGCTCCCCGCAGCCGCAAGCTCCCCCGTGATACCGATGCGGTGTCCTCCCTCGACCATGAGATACCCCTGCTTCCGCTCTTCCTCGTAGGCATACACAGAGTCGTGGCACAGATAGCGGAATATGTCTTCCATCTCCCGCTCACCATATATAATAGGAAGTCTGTGCTCACGGTCCGACAGCACGCGCACCGGCTGATTGACGCGCAGCCGGATCTCCTGCACCTGGTCAAAGCGCACTGCACTTCTCTCCCAGTCCCCTCTCAGACCTTGCGGAAAAAACTGCAGAACCCGGTTATCCGCTGCCATTTGATCTCCCCCTTTTACCTTTTTCTGAACAGTTTCAATACATTTTGTCCATACCTCAATATATGTCCCAGATTCTAAAATATGAACATTTGCCGCAGATAAAAATCCTTTTTCACAAAAAAATACCGCAAAGCCCTGTTTCTCCACTTCATACAAGACTTTGCGATATTTATCTAGTACTCCATCCGGTCAGATCACGGTCAGCAGCCCCATCGACTTCAACAGCAGGATCACCAGCAGCACCGGCGCTATGTAGCGGATCATTGCGACATACAGACGCTTCCTGCCAAATCTGCTGCCGGATTTCTCCACCTCCTCGATCACAGCCTTCGGTTTGAGCACCCAGCCGATCAGAATACATGTTCCGATCGCAACCAACGGCATCAGGAAATTGTTGCTGATATAGTCCATGATGTCTAAAATCTGTGCGACCGCCCCGTTTGGCAGCTTTACCTCAAAGTAAAGCTTGTTGTACCCCAGACACACGACCACGCCGCCTACAAGGGCGATGCCCGTCTCGATCGTGGCAGCCTTTGTCCGCGTCACATGGAACTTGTCCATAAAGCTGGACACCACCGCCTCCATGACGGACACGGCGCTCGTCAGTGCCGCGAACAATACCATTGCAAAGAACAGACAGCCGACCAGGTTGCCGATCCTTCCCATCGATGCAAACACTTTCGGCAGGGACACAAACATCAGACTCGGACCGGACGCAGCCATACCCTCTCTCCCCATGAAAGTGTACACTGCCGGAATGATCATGACACCCGCAAGAAATGCCACCGCCGTGTCAAACAATTCGATCTGATTGATCGACCGAACCAGATCAGCGTCATCCCGGACATAGGATCCGTATGCCACCATGATCCCCATCGCAACACTGAGACTGAAAAACAGCTGCCCCATCGCATCCAGCAGCACGGTGAAAAATCCTTTCACTGTCATTCCGCTCAGATCCGGAACCACATAGATCCGAAATCCCTCCATGCCTGTCCTCGTCACGCCTGATTCATCCTTGTACTGGATCGTCAGGGAGAAAACCGCAATCCCCACCACCAGGAGCAGCAGCACAGGCATCAAAACCTTCGAGGATGACTCGATTCCCTTGTTGATCCCCCGGAATATGATGAACGCCACCATCAGCATGAACACAGCCATCAGCACGATCGGCTGCCACGAACCTGTGATAAAGCCTGTAAAATAGCCGTCCTCCGCCGCATCAATGCCGCTGCCAGTCAAAAACGTGAGAAAATATTTTACCACCCATCCGCCGATCACGCAGTAGTACGGCAGGATAATGACTGGCACAAGACATGCCAGCACGCCGAGAAATCCCCACTTCGGCTGCAGTCTCTCGTAAGCTGTCAGCGGGCTCTGCTTTGTCTTTCTCCCTATGGCGATCTCAGTCGTCAGCAGCGTGAACCCAAACGTAAGCGTCAGTATCAGGTAGATCACCAGATACAATCCACCGCCGTCCTTTGCCGCCAGATACGGAAAACGCCATATATTCCCCAGCCCGACCGCACTTCCCGCCGCAGTCAGCACAAATCCGATCGAGCCTGAAAATGAATTTCTGTTCTTCTCTTTTTTCATAATGCTAGGGGAATATCCCCCGCTCCTTTCTATTAATATATGCACTAAACGATTCTAATACACTTCGTCAAAATCATATGGATATCCCAGTTTCCTCATAAAATCAACCATCTGCCAGTCCTCATATCCATACTCGTCATCCTGATACGCCTTTTCGTCCATCGTATCCGCCGACCAGCGCACAAGGTATCTCTCAATGGAAGCCTGCTCTACATGAAACTGTCCGGCAATGATCCTTGCATCTCCCTTTAACTGCTCTATCTTCTCCTCAGATACCTCCTCAAAATAATCCGGCATCGGATTAAACCGGTCCAGGATCTCCCCCTTATCATACAGCTCATACCCCCAGTAATCTCCATCATATATGTACAAAAGCAAACATACTTTTCCTGCCGCTTCGGACACCGCTTTTGCAAGGGCGTCATAACCGATACAGTCATCGTTGAATAATATGCTGACACCAGCGGCTGTCTCTGCATACTGACATTCATCAGGTATCAGCTCCGATATTATCAGATCCTCCTCTGTGAAGTCTCCGCTCTCCAGCTCGTCAAATGAACAGGAATACTTCTTTGCAACCTCCTCTACTGCCGTCCTCGCCTCCGCTTTCTTACACCCGGGCATGATCGCCACCTGTAAAAATAATCCCATCTTCCTTCCTCCATTCCGAATTTTTATAGACTCTCAAAATCTCTCTGTGCCTGATATCGCGGAAAGAGCGGCAATGACCCTGCCTGTCCGCTCCACACCCGCCGATCTGACAGCACAACTTCTATTAAGTATACTCTCTGACACATCATCTGTAAATCTCTTTTTCCCTCTTGTCATTTTTGCTGTTTCTGATCCTGCCGCGCATGAAACGTGCTTCCGATTATCCATTTTTCCAACCAGGCAGCTGCGCCATCCTCCTCGTTTGAAAGCGTGATATCATCCGCAATGTCTTTGACCTCCTGTATTGCATTGCCCATCGCCACACCGATACCGCACATCTTCAACATGCCTATATCTGCATAGTCATCTCCAAAGGCAACGATTTCTGATACATCTGCATGACATGCTTCACATACCGCTGCTATTGCCTTTTCCTTTGTGATCCCGCTTTTCGTGAACTTGTACCAATCGCCATCCGAAAAACGCTGACTGTCAAGTCCCGAAAAATGTTCACGCAATCTCTGTGCCAGGTCTGGATCCGGCACCTCAACACATATCTTCAAAGCTTCGAACTTAAAGTCCCGAAAATCCGTATAAACGCTGTCTCCCCAGCTTTTATCCTGCTCTTTTGGATCCGTTTTATAATTCCAGTAATGTGCATCTATTGTGTCAACCGTAATTTCACATTCCATACCACATATTTTTCTTGCTGATCCGATAAAGCTTTCTGTCTCTGCCACCGAAAAAGAAGAGGAACAGATAATTTTCTCGTTTACCCGAACCAATGCCCCGCCGCTGGAAATGAGAATATCCGGATTCATTTCTCGCAAAAAGCCCAGACAATTTTGTTCGCCTCTTGACGTCGAAATACCGATCAGATACCCTTGTCCCCTGCATCCGGATAATACTTCTAACGTATATTCAGATACTGTCTTATCATTTCTTAACAAGGTTCCGTCCAAATCAAAAAGTAATATTTTTTTCTGTTTTTCCAATTTCGCTCCCTCCCAAAAGTAAATCCGAAGAAACTGTACAAAAATAACCGATACTCCAATCGTGTTTTCATTTTTCCGTCATGCCATTCGTGATCAATATGTTCCGCTTCCTTGATCATGCCGCATTTTTGCATCACCCGCTCAGAACCCTTATTTCTCGCGGCTTCAACACCATGAACGGCGCTGCCGACAGTTCATCGCCCCATATCGGCAACCTCCCGCGTAAGCCCCATGTCCACACCCAGCTCTCCACAGATACCCGCCCGTTTTCCGCACCTGTGCGCGTTTAGCTCTCCAAACCCGCAAAGACACGCTCGATCTCTTCCCTTGTCGCCAGCATTTCGGAAAAAGCACTCGCGCTCCCCGCCGAGATCCCCATGCGGAACGCATAGTCATAGTCCTGCTTCCTCGTCCAGCCGGCGACAAAGCCGGCGACCATGGAATCCCCGGCGCCCACCGCGTTGACCAGCCTTCCCTCCGGCGCCGCGAGCATGTGCACGGAACCTGTCTCGTCCACAAGGACTGCCCCCTGCCCCGACATGGACACCAGCACATTTCTGGCACCTCTCTCCTGAAGACGCCTCGCATATGGAACCACATCCGCTCTGGCAGTCAGTGTCACGTCAAAGATTTCCCCCAACTCATGGTTGTTCGGCTTGATCAGAAACGGCTCAAACTGCAGTACATTCATCAGCAGCTCCCCCGTCGCGTCCACGACATACAGCACACCTCTCCCTTGCAGCCGCCGCAGAATATCGCTGTAGACAGAATCCGGCAGGCTCCTGGGAATGCTGCCCGCAAGAACAAGGACATCGCCCGCCTTGAGACAGTCCAGCTTCCTGTACAGCTCGTTCACATGTATCTCGCTGATTTCCGGTCCCATGCCGTTGATCTCTGTGCCATCGTAGTCCTTCAGCTTGACATTGATGCGGGAAAACCCTTTCTCAATCCGGATAAAATCCGCAAACAGCCCCATCTCTCGCACTTCGCGCTCGATCTGTTCTCCAGTGAAACCCGCCGTAAATCCAAGCGCCGTGTTCTCGATGCCCAGATTGCTCAACACGATCGACACGTTGATCCCCTTGCCGCCAGGAAACATCTGCTCCCCGGTCGTGCGGTTTGTCATGCCCATCTCAAAACTGCTCATGGACACGATATAATCCAGTGAAGGATTAAATGTCACTGTATAAACCATACTCCCTCTCCTCCCAAATGTTCAAACAGCATATTCTCTCTCTATTTTACTCACTTTATGCGGCTTGTTCAACGATTACTTTCGTGTGAAATCATTTTTTGTTCTTTGATCTCATGGTTACAGTTCAGCTCAGGACTTCGCACTACGCTGCGAAGTCCGCAAGAAAGCATAGTGGTTTAGATGCATCAAACCAACCGCAAAGCGGTTTTTGCATGGATTGATGCTTGTAACAGGAAGCCGAAGGCTGAACTGTTACATCACATGAACACAAAACGACGAGGCTGCCTGTCCGTTTGGCGCGGTCCTCCGACGGGATTTTGAGCAGATCTGTACTCCGTGCACGACAAAAGCTGCCGGCGTTATCCGATAACGTCGGCAGCTTTTACTCTCTATGTGAACAGGATCCTTCTACCCTTTCCTGCTGTCCTGCATTTCAACAAGATGATACCCAAGCTTCACTTCCTTGACGGCATCCTCCTCATGGCGCAGCAGGTTCATCAGCATCGATACGGCAAGTTCACCGCTCTTCTCGTAGAAGTAGTGGACTGTCACGAGGGGAGGCACTGTCACCCGCGCAAGCTCAGAATCGCCATGCCCTGCGACCAGCATCCGCTCCGGCACGCTGATCCCGTGCTCCCTGAGATACTGCATCGCTCCGACTGCCATCGCGTCCGTCGCACAGATCAGCCCGTCCAGGTCACCATATTTTTTCAGCAGTTCCCCGGTTTTCTCATAGCCCGAGGCAACCGAAAATCCCGCTGTCACAAAGTGTTTTGCAAGCGCTTCGCATCCCATGCCGCACACCGCATCGCAAAATCCCCTGTATCTTGCCTCACCAGCCGCCCTGTCCTGCTGCATCGCGCTCAGATACCCCAGGTTTCTCCTTCCCTTTTCCAAAAACAGCTTTGTGAGATCATAAGTGGCATGATAGTCGTCATGGTAGATGCAGCAGTAACCGGGCAGGTGCTGTCCCACGATCACGACCGGGACCGACAGCCCTTTCAGCACGCGCCTGTGCTCCGCCGTGAACACCGTCGCAGCCAGGATCACACCGTCCACCTGTTTCTCATGAAAAGCAGTCAGATACTCCACTTCCCTCTTCGGATCGTTCTGGGTGACTGCGAGGAGCATCTGATATTCACTTTCGTTCAATACTGAGAGGATCCCCTCCACGATCCTGCCGATCGATGCGGAGGCGACCTTCGGCACGATCACGCCGATCATCCTGGTCCTCCTGGTCCGAAGTGTCTGCGCCTGGATGGAGGGACGATACCCCGTCTCCTCCACAACCTTGCGGATCGCCTCCTGTTTTTCCCCTGAAATATAACCGTTGTTAAAATAGCGTGAGACAGCCGCGCTGGATACGCCTGCCCGCCTCGCGATCTCCTTTATGTTCATTGGCACCAGCCCTCTTCTACTTCTTTTTCATATAATAAAAACCATAGGCTGGTATATGAACTTCGACGGGTTTCATCTCGTTCCCCGAAATCAATTCCGTATAGTCGCCATCGTTCTCATCGATCCATGCAGTCTTGTCATATTCACTGAAATTGAACAAGCCGATCACCTTATCGCCGTCAAAGTATCTGCCTATGCACAGCACCGACGGATCCCATGTCTCGATCGTCCAAGTGTCAGCGTTCGACACAAACACCTTTTCCGATTTGCGGATCTGCTCAAGCCGTTTCAATCCCTGGAAGATCTTTCCCTCCACAGTGTCCGTGTCCTTCACAAGTGCTGCCAGTTTCCAGTTCATCGCCCCGCGGTGGAGATACCTTGAGTCTGCCGCCTTGTTCGGATCGTCCTTGTATGTGTAGTCGTTCACCTGCCCGATCTCGTCCCCGCTGTAGAGAACCGGGATCCCTGACTGCATGAACATGTACGCGTGGAGCATCAGATCCATCTGCACCGCCCGCTCCATCGCGGCGTCATCCTGCTCAAATCCTGCCTTCTCCACACCGCACATGGATGCCGTCGTCCCGCAGAAGCGGGCGTCCCCCGTGACCGGATCCGCATTGTAGAGCTCCCCGCGGCTGCGGCTGTCCCCGTCATACCCCTGAAAATAATCGTTCAGGTACTTTTTGTGTGCCCGCTCCTCCATGCCGTCCATCTTGAGTGTCGCGTAGTCAAGCCCCCAGCCGATGTCGTCGTGACAGCGCAGATAATTCAGGAACACATAGTCCTTCGGCAGCGCATTCACGATGTCCAGCTGCTTTTTCAACAGTTTGACATCCCTGGTAGCCACCGTATGCCAAGTCGTCGCCATCGTAGTGACATTGTAGAGCATATGACATTCCGGTTTCTCTACCGTACCAAAATAGGGCGTCACCTTCTCCGGCTCCATGACCACCTCGCCGAGCAGGAGTATGCCCGGACACACGATCTCGCTGATCATGCGCATCATGCGGACGATCGTATGTACCTGCAGGAGATTGCGGCACGAAGTGTTCAGCTCTTTCCAGATATATGGAACCGCATCGATGCGGATGATATCTATCCCCCTGTTCGCCAGAAAGAGGAAATTGTACATCATCTCGTTAAATACCCTTGGATTTTTGTAATTCAGATCCCACTGATAAGGATAAAATGTAGTCATGACGTGATGTCCGATATCCGAAAGCCATGTGAAATTCCCCGGAGCCGTCGTGGGGAACACCTGCGGCACTGTCTTTTCATACATCGCCGGTTCCTCCCCATTGTCGAAGAAAAAGTAGCGGCTCATGTACTCTCCATCCCCCTGGCGCGCCTTTTTCGCCCACTCATGATCCTCCGAAGTGTGGTTCATGACAAAGTCCATGCAGACATTGATACCCTTCTTATGGCAGGCAGCTGTCAGGCTGTCGAGATCTTCCATGGATCCCAGTTTCGGCTGGACTCTGCGGAAATCAGAAACCGCATAGCCTCCGTCCGAGCGCCCCTCGGGTGTGTCGAGAAACGGCATCAGGTGAACGTAGTTCACATTGCACGCTTCGATGTAGTCCAGTTTTGCCTCCACACCCTTCATATTGCCGGCAAAATTGTCGATGTAGAACATCATCCCCAGCATATCATTCTGCTTATACCAGTTCTGATCCGACTCCCGTTTCCGGTCGCTCGCCTTTAATACCTTGTTCCTCTCCAGGTAAAACTCCCGCATCCTGTCACACAACTCTGCAAACATGGAGTCATTATCATACAACTCCATGTACAGCCAGCGCAGCTCGTCATGATGACGCCCCAGTCTTTCCTGATAAATTCGTTCTTCCCCTTTCACACTGTTCCCTCCTTAAATTTTATATACTTATAATGATACAGCATGCGCTGTGACCAATTTCACACGTCTATACTATCATACAGCCTGATCTCACGTGTCTACCCTACATTGCTTTCGCGATCAAATGGTGCTTCAAAAACGCCTCCCTGATCCCATCCTCCTGCACGGAAGGGCAGATATCATCCGCCAGTTCTTTCAGCGCCTCACTGCCGTTCTCCATACAGATGGCAAGCCCGGCTGCCTCAAGCATTTCCTTGTCATTCATGCTGTCCCCGACCGCCACGGTATTGCGCGTCGATATCTGAAGATATTCACAGACACGCTCCACAGCTCTCCCTTTGTCAAATTTCCGGTTCACAACTTCCCCGTCGACAAAACCGTCCTTGTCCCCATGTATACAGAATGCAAAGTCGGACTCCAGAAGCCTCTGCGACGCTGCAAGCTGCTCCCCCGACAGACTCGTGACCACGATCTTGTACACCGGCTGTCCTCTGTACGCCTCCATCGGAAGGATGTGGAGATTTCGCTCAATCTGCTCCCTCCACCGCAGCAGCTCACTGTTTGCGCCCTCCCCGGCGTGCTCCCGCAGATATCTCTTGAACGCCGCGTCCGTGTAGGAACCGTCCTTGCACTCCACTGTCCGGAATACACCGTTCTCCTCGAGAACCGCCATCGCAGCCCGCCTCTGCTCCTCCGTCATCGGACAGTCAAAGATCACATTTTTTCCGCACTCAATATATCCGCCTGAGCTTGCGATCACACCGTCAAAACCGTATTGAAGCAGCGGTCTGATCATATCATAATTCCTGCCGGTACACAGAAACACATAATGCCCCGCTCTCTGTGCCTGTCGGACTGCCCATATTGCCGACTCCGGCGGCTCATTGCATCCCGGTTCCGTCAACGTCCCGTCTATATCCAGAAAAATGATCTTCTGCTCCACGTTTCCCCGCCTCCTAAGGACTATGCTTTCGAATACAAAAATGGCGCTATCTTCTCCTGGATCTCCGTCTCAGATTCCGTCTCGTTCAAATGGTATCTCAACCTGAGCGGACCCGACAGATCCAGTGCCATCACGCCGAGTATAGACTTCGCATCAACGATCCGCTGCCCGGAACCCAGATCGAAACTCGTATCAAATTTGCTGATGACATTCACAAACTGCCTCACCTGATCTACACCATAAAATCGAATATGTACCTGCTGCATAAAATCCTTCCTTTCCTGTGTGCTTGATTCAGTACGCTTTTCTTTTTTCTGTATGCAATCGATTTCATTTACAGCAATATCATATCCCAATATTTGTAAATTGTAAATTGACATATTTCATAACTTTTTGTTATATTTTTTATGAAACATTGTGTAATCGTTTTCAGTTCCATCTTTTTGCTGCACGCACGCCGCAGCACGGATTTCACCCCTTGTGCTGACGGCTGTACAGTGTTATAACTATATTATATCATAACGGATCCACGCAACGATCCATTCCCGAAAGGAGACGAACCATGCACACACCCATGCTCACATTCAAAAAAACCGCACCGGAGGAAACCGGCATTCCCAGCAAGCGCATCACCCGCATGATCGACAGGCTGCAAAGGCGGCAGATCCCCATGCACAGCCTTCTCCTCATGCGCCATGACAAGCTGGTCTTCGAGGGCTATTACGCCCCCTGCACTGCACACAGCCTGCACCGCATGTTTTCCGTCAGCAAGAGTTTCACATCGATCGCGGTCGGACTGCTCGTCGATGAAGGAAAACTTTCACTCAATGATCCGATCATACAGTACTTTCCGGAAAAGCTGCCGGATCCGCAAAACGTCCATCCATGGATCGCCCGTATGACCGTCCGGGACATGCTGATGATGCGCTCCTGCCATGCATCCACTACCTACAAGCTCGATCTGGAATCGGACTGGGTGGCAAGCTTTTTCACCACACCGCCCACACACGCCCCGGGAACCCTCTTCCACTATGACACGTCCGCCGCGCACACGCTCTGCGCGCTGGTGGAAAAACTGACAGGAAGCAACATGCTCGACTATATGAAGGAAAAACTTCATATCCTTGGATTTTCAGCGGAATCTTATATGCTCAAAGATCCCTTTGGTGTATCGATGGGCGGCAGCGGTCTGGTCGCACTGCCATCAGATTTGATGAGATTTGGCTATTTTATCGCACACAGGGGGCTTGTCCTCGGCGAACAGCTCCTGTCGCCCTCCTATATCGATCTGGCGGTCTCTCCCCTGACTGCAACCTGTGTGACAGCCCCGCTCCCGAGCGAGGCGCAGGGGTACGGACTGCAGTTCTGGCGCAATGAGCAAAACGGTTTCACCTGTTATGGAATGGGCGGACAGCTCATCATCTTCCTGCCCGATCACGACCTCATCTGCGTGACCACTGCGGACACACAGAGCATACAGGGCGGAAACCAGCAGATCTACGATGCGCTGTATGAGGAGCTCCTTCCTTATATACAGAGAGATTCCCTCCCCGATGACCAGGAGGCAGGACAAATCCTTCACGACACGATCGCCTCCCTCGCACTGACACCCCTGGCAAGCACTGCCATGCCGGAAACTTTATCCGTGATCAGCGGCAGGACATTCCAAGTGCAGACGGAAGGTTCCGGTTTTGAGGATTTCAGCGTCCGTCTCGGCGCGGATGACGGCACACTGTCCTTCACATACCGGCACAAAGCTTACGATGTGTCATTCGGCATCGGGCGGATGCAGACAGGCGTCTTCCCGATATACAACCTGCGCTATGCCGCAAGCGGCGCATGGCTTTTTGATGGCACACTGCTCATCAAGGCACATATCATCGACGCCTATGTGGGCTGCGTACAGTTCCAGCTGTCCTTCCACGGAGACATGCTCACCCTCCTCATGACCAAGAAGGAGGAGAGCCTTTTCCAGGAATTTCAAGGGCATCTTTACTGCAGATAGTACCGCTTCAACCGCACCGAAAACACTGTCCGCACACCAGGCTCACTCTCCAGCAGGACATCGCCGCCCATCTGGTCTGCAAGTTTTTTTGCGATGGTGAGCCCCAGGCCGTTCCCCTGTATGCTGCGGCTGCGGGAGTCCTCCATCGTGTACAGCCGCTCAAACACGCTGGCGGCAAACTGTTTCTCGATCCCCTTTCCTTTGTCCACGATGTCAACGAAGACGTGACCGCCCTCTTCCCGCAGAAAAAGCCCTACATACTTCCCGTCACTGCCGTACCGTATGACATTTGACAGGAGATTGTTCAGGATCCTGTTGATCGCGTCCCTGTCGCCCATCACAAAAACAGTCTGCTCCGGAATCGCGATCTCCACTTGAAAATCCTTATGGATCAAAAGTTCGTAAAAGCCAAGTATATTCTCCCTGCACAGCTCGTTGATATTGATCTTTGTCATCTCGATCTTCTTGTCGCCGGATTCGAGCTTCGCCAGCGAAAAAAACTGGTCGATCAGCTCCATCACCTGCTTTGCCTTTGCCTCTACTTTCGCAAGCGTCCCGTCCTCGCGACCATTCCGGGCGCAAGCGCCGCTCTCCGCATGGGCGGACGCAGGATGCTCGTCCTGCGGACTTCGCAGGCGCATGATTTCCAGATAGCCGAGTATGACCGTCAGCGGCGTCTTGATGTCATGGGAGATATTGGCGAGCATTTTCCTGGAGGCGATCTCCTGTTTTCTGAAATCCGCCTTCATTTTCTGGCGGTCCAGCAGCAGCAGGTTGATCTGTCCGCACAGATCCATCAGCACCTTGTCGTCCGTAAAGACCATGACCTGCTCCGCACTGTCATTTTCCAGGATATCCGACAATCTGTCTGTGATCTCTTTCAGTTTTGCCCGTGTTCCCATGTTCATTTCAAATCCCCCAGTTTGTATCCGATCCCCCACACCGTGACGACGTACTTTGGATCGCGGGGATTGTCCTCGATCTTGTTGCGCAGTCTGCTGATATGGACGTTGACCGCATTCTCGTCTCCCAGATAGGCGTCGTTCCACACCAGCGAGTACATCTGTTCCTTTGTGTAGACCTTCCTGGGATTTTTCATAAGCAGATGCAGTATCTCAAACTCCTTTGCCGTCAGTTCGAGCTTCCTGCCGCCCTTTGACACAGAATAGTCGCCTGTATTGAGCACCAGATCCCCTATCGTGATGATGTCCTGCTCCGCGGCTGCGCCCGCCGCATACTGTGTATTCCTCCGGATATTTGCCTTGATCCTGGCGAGCACCTCCGTGACCGAAAAAGGTTTCGTCACATAGTCGTCCGCCCCGAGCCCAAGCCCCAGCGCCTTGTCCGAATCCGTGTCCTTTGCGGAGATGATCATGATCGGCACAGTGCTTGACGCCCTTATGGTCTTCATGACCTCCATTCCACTGATCTTGGGGATCATGAGATCCAGCAGCACGATGCTGTACTCATCCGCAAAGAACCTCTCACAGGCACTCTCCCCATCGTATGCAGTCACGACCTCATAATTTTCAGTTATCAAAAAATTTTTCAGCATTTCGCTGATCTCTGTATCGTCCTCAACCAACAGTATCTTCATCGCTCCATACTTCCTTTTCCGGCTGCAATCCAGCCTTTATCTATTACACCAGGCGTCTTCGACTTTTCCGCATGATCTTTCCGCCTCTGCCCTCCTCCCATTATCTTACCACAATCTGCACATTTTCGCCAGATACATCAAAACGATAGAAGCGCCCCGTAGCGCATAAAAAACTGACACAGCCTGACTGTTCTATCTCTCCGAACAAAACCACCACGGCAATTTCAATCGAAAAAATAGTTAGCACAACCTGTATCAGTTATTTTCCTGCATTTTTTAGTCAATGCCCATCCCGGTCCTACAGCAGGTCCTTTGTCTCCGCATTGAAAACGGACAGATACACCGACACTGCCGACAGCACGAACAATACCACAAAAAACGGAGTGTTGTTGACCAGACTGACCGTTCCGACGTTTCCCTGCGTGAAGAGGACAAGGATAACAGCCGTCACGATCGTCGCCCTGGAGGATTTCATCCTCAGACCCACCGGCAATGAGATGTAGGTTATACTCACCATCGCCGCCGAGCGGATCAGAAGATCGAGCCAGAAAGACAGCGATCCAAACTGGATCTCCGCCATCGATATCCCCAGGACAGGGCTTGACAGCAGCAGAATGGCATAGATCAGCAGCTTGCTTGCGATCATCGCGGTCATGTTGAAGATCCACACCGCCGCCATCTGCGACAACAATATCTTCCTGCGCTTGATCGGATAAGAAAACATCAGGTGCATGGTCTTTTTGGTATAGGCGCTCACGATAAAGGACGCAAGCATGATCGCTGTAAAAACGATGTACGCTATATCGACAAAAAGCTCCACTGTCGTTCCCACGATACCCTTTCCGTACAGATAGGAAGCATCGATCTCATCCCGCTGCAGTTCTCCTGCCATCGGCAGGATCAGAATCGCAATGACAGCCGTCATGATCGCAGCATTCCTGACAAATTTTAAAATATTGTTTTTCTTCCATTCCAGTCGTATCAGCTTCATCATGACCGCACACCCTCCCCCGTTAACTTCAGGAAATAATCTTCCAGACTTTCTGATCGTTTTCCGATAAAATAGATATCCACATCGTTCAATGTGAGCGCTTTTGACAGCTCCTTTGTGGTTGCCTGTTCATCGTAGACGCGAATCGTATGCCCGTCAACCACCTTAAAGTTCTTTAACAACAATTTATCCGCCAGGACGTACGCCGCCTTTTTCGTGTCCTCCACGGCAATCTCAATGTACGCGGTGTTCATCTCGGAGATCTCCCGCATGGAAATCTCTTTCATCATTTTTCCGTGATCGATGACACCGATCGTGTCCGCGATGCTCTCCACCTCCGAGAGTATATGGCTGGAAATGATGATCGTGATCCCGTATTCCGTGCACAGCATCCGGAACAGATCCCGAAGCTGCTTCATGCCCGCCGGATCCAGTCCGTTCGTCGGCTCATCGAGCACCAAGAGCTCCGGTCTGCACAGGATCGCGCGGGCGATCCCCAGGCGCTGCTTCATGCCCAGCGAGTAGCGTTTCACCAGCTGGTCTCCCGCGCCCTGCAGCCCAAGCATTTCCAGTGCGTGATCCACACTGTCAGGCACATAATAGCCCATGTACTCGCAGTGCAGCTGCAGGTTCTCCCGCCCGCTCATGTGCTCATAAAAACACGGAAATTCGATGATACTCCCCATACGCTTTAACACCTCATACGACGTCGGCGTCAGTGTCTCGCCGAACAGCTCCACCGTCCCGAACGTCGGCTTCCACAGATTGGTGAGCATCTTCATCACCGTCGTCTTACCCGCACCGTTTGGTCCGAGAAATCCGTAGATCTCTCCCTTTTTCACATGGATATTGACCTCCTTGACGAGCTCCTTGCCGTCGATGACCTTGGTCAGCTGATTGGTCTGTACGATATTTTCTGATCGATTCTTATTCATTGGCATATACGCTGCCTCCTCTCCGAAAACCAGTATAGCAGTACGATTTTTCAAAACTATTGCCTAATTCTTACGAATTTCTTTCGAGCCACACAAAACACCAAAAAACCGACCAGCAACAGCAGATAAAAGCTGATGCCCCGCGTGATGCACACCGATACCACCAGATATTTCCCCACAAATATATCGCGGAACACACTGCGGTACATCGCCTCCGTGATCCCCTGTGCGCCGGGGATCGGCAGCATGTCCACCGCAATGTAGACAGCCGCCTGTACCAGCACGACGTCCGCCATCGCCACACCGGAAAGACCCAGCCCGCGATATACCATGTACGTCATCACAAACACGCTGAACCGCTGCAGAAACGTCCCCGCGACAGTCATGCCGATCAGCCGCCTGTGGCTTTTCAGGAAAAGAACTGTCTGCTGATAACCGGACAAAAACTGCTCCATCTTATCCCTTCTCTTTTCCGATCTCTTCCACAGACGAAAACGCACCATGACATTCTCGATCCGATAAAAGCATGTCCTGATCGTCCGCTGCGAAAACATGACCATGAGCAGTATCACCACCAGAACGATATTCAGAAAAAGCCCCAGAAAATACAATCCGCAATACGCCTGCAGATACCGTCTCAGCGGCGCGCCCCAAAACAGCAGCAGCCCGATCCCGATCAGCACAAGTACCAGTTTGTAGATGACAGCGACCGTCATCAGGACAACGGAAGCCGCCGACAGCGAATTGCCGTCGCGCTTCATATAGTAGAGCTGCATCGGCTGCCCTCCGGTCGCAGAGGGCGTGATCCCCGAAAAGAAGAACCCGATAAACGAGTACGAGACACAGCGCGGGAGTGTCGTCCGCTCCCCGATCCCCCTCAGCAGATACCAGATCATGCAGCCCTCCCCCGCCACAAAAAAGACAGCGAGAAAGGCAGATGCCGCCAGGTACACCCCCGACATCTGCCCGATCGCGCCGACAATCTCCGCGATATCCTGCCCCCGGAAAACGCTCCAGAAAGTCAATCCCATGATGACGGCAAAAATGCCCGCATTCATGACCAGCTCACGAATCTTTTTCTTATTCATAAGCAGTGACTCCCTCTATCTTTGCGCACGCCGTATTACAGCATGACAGTTTATGGCATGTCATTTTACAGCATGACGCTTTACAGCACGGGCTCCCGTCCGCAATTTCGCATAATCTTCCCTCGAATATCACGCGCATCCTGCCATATGCATAAAAATCCTTCGGCGTCACAAGCGAGAAATGCTTCCCGGCGATCCGAATCCCATTTTCCTGCAATACCTTTGCAATATACGACGAGCAGGTATACTGATCCCTGATAAAAAACGGGATATTCATCAGAATGAACGGCAGCCCCAGCACCGCGTAGTGTATGTGAAACCGCCTCTGATAGTCCTCCTGCAGCTGCTTCATGATCCCCTTTTTCTGCGCCTCCGTGCATTCCAGCTCGCAGATGCGGTAATATGCCGTGGGAAAGGCACGCAAAATGCGGTTCTTGTCTTCCTTCTCAAACCCTGCAAAGACAGGGACTGCCGGATTGCGCCTCCCCACACTGTACGCCTCCCTCAGCTCCGCGTCGGACGCGATCACGACATGAATATACCGCTGTCTCAAAAATCCCCGGATCAGCGCCGCAAAAAATCCCGGCGTGTCCACAAGGGCTATATACATATGCGCCATATCAAACCCTCCTCACCCTATTGAAACTGATAGATCTTCCTCGCCAGACGGTAGCCGCCCACTGTCGCAAGCTTTCCCAGTTTTCCCGGAAGATTGGTAAATCCACTGAGTTTCGTATAGCGCAATCGGTAGTATAACCCCGGATTGCTCCTCTTGATATCCGACCAGAGCTCAAAATGCCTCGTTCTCGCCCGCTCATCACCCCGGAGCAGCAGATGGATCGACGAGATCGCCATCATGATCGAGATATTGCGGCACATATAATTAGCCAGTTTCGGATACTTTCGTCTGACTGCGTTCAGATCCACGCTCTCCGCCACCATCTTCGTCACCTTGATCTGCTGCTCGATCCGGGAGATCAACACCTTTTCATTCACCGACTGGTCTTCCCTGCCCAGATAATACTGGTACAGATCGATGTTCATATAATAAAGTGTCTCCACATAAGGCAGCGGACAGTACGCAAAGAGATTGTCCACATAAAAAGTGTGCTCCGGGAGGACGACATTTGATTTTCTAAGGATATCCGTGCGGTAGACAAGCGCGTGCATCACCAGATACTGGGAGGGACGGAACGCGCCGATCTGATCCCAGGTGCACACTTTTCCCACAGGAAAAACATTTTTGTAATGAATCGTCTTTTTCGTTCCTTCATCCAGATGATTGTATGTATAGTTGCAGACCACCAGATCAGGACCAGATCCCGCCTCGCACCACCTTCCGATATTTTTCAGGAGCTCCAGATAAGCATCCTTCTCCAGCCAGTCATCGGAATCCACAACCTTAAAGTACATTCCCGAGGCAAGCGCAAGCCCCGTATTGACGCCGGAACCATGCCCTCCGTTCTCCTTGTGCACCACAGTCACGATATCTGGGAACTGTCTGGCATAGCGCTCCGCGATCTCCCCCGTCCGGTCCGTGGAACCGTCATTGACGATGATGATCTCCACATTTTCCCCGCCGACGACCAGCGAGTCGACACAGCGCTCCAAGTATTGCTCCGAATTAAAACAAGGTACAGTTATCGTTAAATGTTTCATAGAAAATTTCATAAAGATCCCCTTTCCCTCTTGAATTCTAAGAAACATTATAACGGCTGTACCTTTCAAAACCCTTGACGAATTCTTACTATTTTCTTAAATGCCGCGAAAAAAATTTTAAACTACTCTGCTTTTGTCACTTTCCCCAGATACTTCACCGGCACCCGCTCTACCAGCCAGACTCCGTTTTCTGACAGATAAAACACAAATCCATCTCTCATCATGCCGCCGGCATCAACCCTGAGCACTGCCGGAATGCCATGCCGCATCCCCACTTTCACTGCCGTATCGAAATCCTTCGACAGATGAACATACAGTCTGCTGCCAGCCCTAAGGAATTGTGCAAAAATAAATTTACACTTTCATCCATTGACAATTACCTTCTGGGTTTGATTACATAGTTCCAGTTTCCCAAAATCTCACAGGGAAACAATTGTATTTTTGTAAATTCTTCATCTGTGACCTTACGTTTCAGTTCGTATTTGTTTGTATCGACCTGACATTTTACTTTCAGGCCTTTGGCAGTAGTAGTTCCTGATATCAGATTCACGACAGTTTCTATATCAACCAGCGGCTGACCCTGCCAGTTTTTCGTTATATAGCAGAAAAGCCGGTGCTCTATCTTATTCCACTTTGATGTGCCAGGCGGAAAATGTGATACATGGATCTCAAGGCCGGTATAATCTGCAAGCTGCTGCAGCTCATATTTCCAAAGATGCAGACGGCTGCCATTGCTTCCCCCATTGTCACAGTTGATGTAGATCCTGTCTGCTTCCGGAAAAGTCCGGCTCCCTATACATGTCCACCAGCGGAGTATGCTTTCCGCAGCAAATTCTGCAGTATCATGGTCAGTGCCAAGGTTGACAAATCCTGTGTTGTCATTCAATACGTATACGCCGTAGGGGGCAACCTTGCCGAGTTCCGGGATTGGGAAGTCATGGTCCAGAACCTTACGTGGATCCTTTGTTTTTCTGTATTCCTCTCCGTTGTTCTTGAAATTGCCGATATTCTCCTTTTTCTTTGCATCGACAGAAATCACTGGCAGCCCCTTTTCAAGAAAATCAGCAGCTTTGCTGTTTATGAATTCAAACTGCTCATTCCTGTCAGGATGGGGTTCGCCAACCTGGAGCATTTTCTGGTTTGCCTGTTTGCTGTACCCCAGTTTTTCCAGAATGCTGCTGACAGAGCGGAAGCTGATGTCTATATGAAATTTTTCGGCAAGGATATCCTGGATCTTCCGCAGGCTGAGGGTCGTATAAGACAGTACTTTTTGGGGGTCTCCATAGGTACTGCCGTCCACAATTTCCTGTATATGCCTTTCGATATCTGGGATGTTGTCCTGGAGTTTTTTCCGGCCAGCCCCCTGGAGCCGCATTTTTTCCTTCCGCTCAATCGGCTCGCCGCTGTCAATCTCTTTAAGCCCCTGCCTTATGGTGTAAGGGGCAACACCGCTTAGCCTGCTCACGGTGGAGATTCCGCCCCTTCCGTATGTTTTTGCTTCCGCAGCAAGAAATATGCGCCGCTGCCTCTCATCAAGTAATGGCAGCATAATACGAATTCGTTCTTCCATGGTCATACCTCCGTATGGCCATTATACCATATATTGCCAAAATAGTAAATTTATTTTTGCACAGTTCCTAAGCTTGCCCGCGTATATGAAAGCAGGCTGTCGCTGATTGCGCAGTATATTGTCAGCAATGCGGTCTTTCAGGAGGTATACGGAACCCTGACCACAAAAGAATGTCTGAAACTGCTTGAAACCATGACGATTCCCTGGATCTTTTTAAAAGACACTGGCTGTCATACCATCGCATACTGCGACACGGATTATGTGATCGAGTTTGTCTTTTCGGGGAATTTTGAACATTTTCGTGATCTAAGCATCGACGGTTGATTGGCCAAATTATCTACCAAAGTCCTGCATAAATGACTGTTGCACATACGCGGCCAACTACTTATTGCGCTTCATATTTCCCGTGTGATTCAATAGACTGTCATCGCTGAATCCACGCTTCCGCCATTCATATCCAGCCACAAGCAATAGGCCGGCCTGGTGCTGTTGTCCTTATAAATATAAAAAAAGTTATAGCTTCCGTGCGTGACATAGGCATACCGCCAGGCGGGCCTTCCCTGCCTGTCATAATAGATGGACTGTCCGCAGTACGTTGTGCCAAACAGGATATGGTGATGTGTATAATGTTTATAATACAATGTACTGTCATTTCGGTATACGTAGTCCATCGAGAGCAGCGTATCCTCCCACGGTCCGTCCTCCCCATAATCCACCACGGTTCCCCTCGCCTCATAGGAAGACAGCCTTCCGTCGTCCGTATACACATAATTTTCCTGGTATCCCGACACGTTATCCCTCCTGGCATCCCGGCCGTCGTAGGAAAGCGTGGAAAAGGTATCTTCATCCCACTGCCCGCGTGCCACCCCATCAAAGCAGAACCCCCAGCAGCGCGTCACCTTCTCCAGATCATAATTGTACTGATAATCATAGAAAATGCCACAGCCCTGCTTCTTTCTGGCATCAAAATACAGCTCCAGTACACAGTTATGAAACACATCATAATACTCATAAAAGGGCTTTTGTCCCTCAAATCCAAACTCCGCCAGAAGTGCCTGTTTGTCCGTATACGTCAAGTGTTCCACGCCGTCCTGTGTGACACGGCAAAGTGCGATCCCTTCATCATCTTCCCATTCCCAGAAATGGTGCAGGTCATCCTTGAACAGAAACTGATAATACTTATCATTCACCAGATTTCCCAGCGCATCGCGCTCCACATATCCGAAATAAAGATCCTTCTGCTCTAGACAATCCCAGATTTGCAGAAGCTCCCGCGCGTTAGAGTTTTCATCCGCACTGCGCTCCAGGGTCAACGTCCACTTGCGCAGCTCCACCACCTGCCTGCGCTCCTCATTGATCCGGCAAAGTGTATTGATCGCAACGTTTCCGACAGTCCGGGACACCATAAACACATTGTCATATGCCTCGCATTCCTCGTACCAGGGAACCTCCACAGGCTCCTTCGAAAAGCACCTCTCCTTGTCCTCCCACGGATAGCAGAGCCCATTTGCGCCCGTCTTGGCCGCATCTGCGGGGAAAATGACCAGATCCTTGTCATTTCCATAATAGTGAAACAACCTGTCAAAGCGAAATGTAAGCGCCTCTGCCTCCATACTACATGGTATCACCTGCACTAGTTTTCCAGTCTCGTCATACAGCCTAAGCTCACGACCACTGCACATATGGTCCTCGTCCATCTCACACAGGACGAGCGACCAGCCTTCTGTCGAGTAGCCAAACGGATACTCGACCACTGTCATCACAGTTTCCGAAGCTTCTGCGTCTTCCCCGCTTACCTGCGGCTGAGCGTTTTTGGGCACTGTCAGCCCGATTCCAGTTCCAATCACAATCCCCACTACCAGAAACTGGAGCTTCCGGCCAAATCCATGCGCTGCCACCGCTACCACCCCCTGCTCCACGCCACCACTGGCTAATTTTTTCTATAATTAATTATAGCCCAATCCAGACGCTTCTGCAATCATAGGAATTGTGCAAAAATAAATTTACACTTTCATCCATTGACAATTACCTTCTGGGTTTGATTACATAGTTCCAGTTTCCCAAAATCTCACAGGGAAACAATTGTATTTTTGTAAATTCTTCATCTGTGACCTTACGTTTCAGTTCGTATTTGTTTGTATCGACCTGACATTTTACTTTCAGGCCTTTGGCAGTAGTAGTTCCTGATATCAGATTCACGACAGTTTCTATATCAACCAGCGGCTGACCCTGCCAGTTTTTCGTTATATAGCAGAAAAGCCGGTGCTCTATCTTATTCCACTTTGATGTGCCAGGCGGAAAATGTGATACATGGATCTCAAGGCCGGTATAATCTGCAAGCTGCTGCAGCTCATATTTCCAAAGATGCAGACGGCTGCCATTGCTTCCCCCATTGTCACAGTTGATGTAGATCCTGTCTGCTTCCGGAAAAGTCCGGCTCCCTATACATGTCCACCAGCGGAGTATGCTTTCCGCAGCAAATTCTGCAGTATCATGGTCAGTGCCAAGGTTGACAAATCCTGTGTTGTCATTCAATACGTATACGCCGTAGGGGGCAACCTTGCCGAGTTCCGGGATTGGGAAGTCATGGTCCAGAACCTTACGTGGATCCTTTGTTTTTCTGTATTCCTCTCCGTTGTTCTTGAAATTGCCGATATTCTCCTTTTTCTTTGCATCGACAGAAATCACTGGCAGCCCCTTTTCAAGAAAATCAGCAGCTTTGCTGTTTATGAATTCAAACTGCTCATTCCTGTCAGGATGGGGTTCGCCAACCTGGAGCATTTTCTGGTTTGCCTGTTTGCTGTACCCCAGTTTTTCCAGAATGCTGCTGACAGAGCGGAAGCTGATGTCTATATGAAATTTTTCGGCAAGGATATCCTGGATCTTCCGCAGGCTGAGGGTCGTATAAGACAGTACTTTTTGGGGGTCTCCATAGGTACTGCCGTCCACAATTTCCTGTATATGCCTTTCGATATCTGGGATGTTGTCCTGGAGTTTTTTCCGGCCAGCCCCCTGGAGCCGCATTTTTTCCTTCCGCTCAATCGGCTCGCCGCTGTCAATCTCTTTAAGCCCCTGCCTTATGGTGTAAGGGGCAACACCGCTTAGCCTGCTCACGGTGGAGATTCCGCCCCTTCCGTATGTTTTTGCTTCCGCAGCAAGAAATATGCGCCGCTGCCTCTCATCAAGTAATGGCAGCATAATACGAATTCGTTCTTCCATGGTCATACCTCCGTATGGCCATTATACCATATATTGCCAAAACAGTAAATTTATTTTTGCACAGTTCCTAAGCCCCTCCTTCGCATTGAGGATACTTCCCAAAAAGCGCGTCGCCGTTCCATGATACAGCACATCCGGCGGAACAGCCGCCTTTAACTCCACATCAACCTGAATGCTGTGCCCCTGATTCGCCCTGATCCTGGTGCCATCATCACTAAAGCTGAAACGCTTCTTATCGTTTGTGCGGACAATCTCCTTTAGCATCTCCAGATCGAGTTTCCGCCCCGTCTCATTGACTCCATGTATCAATTCCTTTACATCCGCCCAGCCGTGGTCGTCCAGCCGGATTCCTGCAGCACCAGGATCGTGCCGAAGTACAAGGCTGAGGAATTTGCTTGTTTTTTTATATGCGTCATTTCCCACAGCAATTCCGCCTCCCATCTTATTCTTATTTTTCCTTGTTTTTTTCCTTACTTTTCTTCTATACTCACCATACCATGCACCCGTCAGTGCCCGCTGATCATTTCCCCGGGTGCATCAAAAAACCTTGCAGATAATATATCTGCAAGGTTCCCAGTGCAGGAGATGGGACTTGAACCCACACGGTATTGCTACCACAGGCACCTGAAGCCTGCGCGTCTGCCAATTCCACCACTCCTGCGAACAAATATATCTTATCGCATTTTGCCTCAAATGTCAAGCACCTATTTAGAAATTTTTCAAAAAATAGTTACAGTTCAGCCTATGCGTTTAACCACGGCTTCTAACACCGGCTAGAAAATAGCCGGTGTTCCCATAAAAAGTAA
>ERZ808051.76-NODE-76-length-129748-cov-11.655983_pt1 | contig 129748 bp, 130 predicted proteins | sample MGYA00380199_ERZ808051 | MGnify/ENA primary metagenome ERZ808051 (study PRJEB31490, sample SAMN06133391) | mouse gut metagenome | isolation source: J11 | host: mice | place: China: Chengdu | collected 2015-05 ... | reverse complement strand
TGCTCCACCAGCTCCCGGGCCATGCGCTCGTCGGCCACGGCGTGGAAATCGTCGCCCGCGCCGGGCACCTCGCCCATGCCGATGATCTCCACCGGCACGGAGGGCCCCGCCTCGGTGACCTTGTTGCCCTTGTAATCGGTCATGGCCCGCACACGGCCCACCGCCATACCGGCGATGATCACGTCGCCCTGCTTCAGGGTGCCGTTCTGCACCAGCAGGGTGGCCACCGGGCCCCGGCCCTTGTCCAGCCGGGCCTCGATCACCGCGCCGTGGGCGGTGCGGTTGGGGTTGGCCTTCAGCTCCCGCATCTCGGCGGTGAGGGTGACCATCTCCAGCAGGTTCTCAACGCCCATGCCCGTCTTGGCGGAGATGGGGCACACCACGGTGTCGCCGCCCCACTCGTCGGGCACCAGCTCGTGCTCGGTGAGCTGCTGCTTGATCCGCTCGGGGTTGGCCTCCGGCTTATCCATCTTGTTGATGGCCACAATGATGGGGATGTCGGCGGCCTTGGCGTGGTTGATGGACTCGATGGTCTGGGGCATGATGCCGTCGTCGGCAGCCACCACCAGAATGGCCACGTCGGTGATCATGGCGCCCCGGGCCCGCATGGCGGTGAACGCCTCGTGGCCCGGCGTATCCAGGAAGGTGATGGGCTTGCCGTTCACCTCCACCTGGTAGGCGCCGATGTGCTGGGTGATGCCGCCGGCCTCGCCGGACACCACATTGGCGTGGCGGATATAGTCCAGCAGAGAGGTTTTGCCGTGGTCCACGTGGCCCATGACCACCACCACCGGGGCCCGGGGGACCAGGTCCTCCTCTTTGTCCTCGGCGGTGTCGATGAGCCGCTCCTCAATGGTGACGATGACTTCCTTCTCGACTTTGCAGCCCAGCTCCATGGCCACCAGGGCGGCGGTGTCGTAGTCGATGATGTCGGACAGGGAGGCCATGACGCCGTTGCGGATCAGGCACTTGACCACCTCCGCGCCGGTCTTTTTCATCCGGGAGGCCAGCTCGCCCACCCCGATCTCGTCGGGGATCTTGACGGTCAGCGGGGTCTTTTTGGCGATCTCCAGCTGGAGGCGGCGCATCCGGTCCTGCTCCTCCTGCTTGCGCTTGTTGCCAAAGCCCTGGCTCCGGTTCTTGCTGTTCCGGTTCTGGAACTTCTGCTTGCCGGTCTGCATCCGGTTGGCCTTGTCGGGGGCCAGGTCCTCCAGGCGCTGGTCGTACTTCTCCAGGTTCACCCCGCCGCCCTTGCGGGTGTCCACCACCTTTTTCTCCGGCGTGCGGCTCATGGGCCTGGAGGCCGCCGCCTTGGGCGGCTCCTTCTGACCGGCCGGGGCGTTCCCCTTGTCCTGCGTCGGCGCGGGGGCGGGCTTGCCCTCCTGCTGGGAGGCGGCCGGCCTGGCGGGTTCCGCCTTGGGCGCGGCGGCGGCCTGCTCCTGCTTGGGCTCGTGGTACACGTCGGAGTAGATGGACTCAATCGAGTCTACCTGATTGCGCTGGGTCAGGCTCTCAAAAATAATGGACAGCTCCCGATCCGTCAGAATCTTGGTAGGGGACACCGCATCCCCGGTGTGCGCGGTCAGAATCGCGGTAATGGCTTTGGCTTGCATCCCAAAGTCTTTGGCCACATCTCGGGCGTTCAGTTTCGCAAGGCTCAAACAGGCCACCTCCTAAGTTTCAGGCACAGCGGGCTTTCGAGCCCGCACGTTCTTTTTCTTCATGGGCCGGGTCCGGCGCGGCGCCTCCTCCGTCCAGCCGCCGTCCGCCAGCTTCCGCGCCAGCGCCTCCGCCAGCCCCTGGTCGGTGAGGGCCGCCATAGCGCAGGTGCTTCGTCCCAGGGCGCTCCCCAGGGTTTCCCTGTCCCAGGGAACCGCCATCCATGGGATGCCCCCGTTCTCCGCCCAGCGGCGGGCGCGGTCCACGCTGTTCGGGGCCGCGTCGGCGGCGGTGAGCACCAGTCTGGCCCGGCGGGTTTTGCAAACCTCTTCCACCGGCGCCTCTCCCACAGCCAGATTTCTTCCCCGCAGGGCCAGCCCCAGCAGAGACAGGGCACTGTCAGTCACCGCCGTCACCCGCCTTCATCTGCGCCTCCAGCGCGTCCCAGACCTCCGGCGGCATGGGGGCGGACAGCGCCCGCTCAATGGCCCGGCTCTTTTTCGCCCGGGCCAGACAGGCCGGGTCCGGGCAGAGGTAGGCCCCCCGTCCCGGCTTTTTCCCCCGAAAGTCCAACGACAATTCTCCCTCGGGGGAGCGCACCACCCGGATCAGCTCCGGCTTGGGTTTCATCTCCCGGCAGCCAAGGCATTGGCGCATGGGTATTTTTTTCGGCATGGTGTTCTCCCCCTTTCGCACAGGCAAGGGCGGATGTCATCCGCCCCTACGGTTCAATCCTCGGTTGCCTCGATATTCTCCTCATCCGGCTCCTTCGGGGCCTCCGCTGCCTCCTCGGGAGGCTCGGGGGCGCTGGCGGGGCGGATGTCGATTTTATAGCCCGTGAGCCGGGCGGCCAGCCGGGCGTTCTGCCCCTCTTTGCCGATGGCCAGGGACAGCTGGTCGTCGGGCACCACCACCCGGCAGCTCTTGCCCTCCTCCAGCTCGATGACGCTGAGCACGTCGGCGGGGGCCAGGGCAGCGGCCACGTACTGGCCGGGGTCCTCCGACCACTTGATGATGTCCACCTTCTCGCCCCGCAGCTCCTCCACCACGGCGTTCACCCGCTGGCCCCGGGGGCCTACGCAGGCGCCGATGGGGTCCACATTCTCGTCCTCGCTCCACACGGCCAGCTTGGTGCGGCTGCCCGCCTCCCGGGCGATGGACATGACCTGAACCGTGCCGTCGTAAATCTCCGGCACCTCCAGCTCAAACAGGCGCTTCACCAGTCCGGGGTGGGTGCGGGAAATGAGCACCTGGGGGCCCCGGTTGGCCTGACGGACCTCCACCACATACACCCGGACCCGGTCGCCCTCCCGGATGACTTCGTCCTTCACCTGCTCCCCGGCGGACAGGAACGCATCGGTGAACTCGGAGCCGGAGGTGAGCCGGATGGCCACCGAGCCGTTGCGCTCGTCCACCCGGGTGACAGTTCCGGTGAGGATCTCGTGCTGCTTGGCGGAAAACTCGTCGAAAATCATCCCCCGCTCCGCCTCCCGCATTCCCTGGATAATCACCTGGCGGGCGGTCTGGGCGGCAATGCGTCCAAAGTTTTTGGGCTTGATCTCAATGCGCAGCACATCGCCCAGCTGGGCCCGGGGCAGGGCCTTGTGGGCATCCTCCAGGCTGATCTCGGTGTGGGGATTGTCCACCGCCTCCACCACGTCCTTTTTGACGAACATGCGCACCGAGCCCAGCTCCTCGTTGGCGTCCACCACCACGTTGTCGGTGATGCCCTCATGGTCCTTTTTATAGGCGGCCACCAGAGCCTGAGTGATCTTCTCCAGCATATAGCTCTTGGGGATTCCCTTTTCCTTCTCAATATCGGAGATGGCGGCGAAAAATTCCTTGGCATCCAGCTCCGTACTCTTTGCGGCGATCTTTTTCTTAGCCATGTTGTCGTTCAGCTCCTTCAAAACTCGACGTGGAGCCGCACCTGGGCCACGTCTTTCTTCTCAAACCGGACGCCGTCCACAGACACGGCCCCGTCCTCATAGCCGGTGAGGATGCCGGTACGCTCCTTGCCGCCCTCCACCGGGCGGTAGAGCCGCAGGTCCACCCGCCGCCCCATGCACAGAGCAAAGTGCTCGGGCCGCTTCAGCGCCCGGCCCAGGCCGGCGGAGGACACCTCAAAGGTGTAGCTGCCCGGGATCGGATCGGCCTCGTCCAGGGCGTCGGACAGCGGGCGGGACACCGCCTCACAGCAGTCCAAATCCACGCCGCCCTCCCGGTCGATATACACCCGAAGGAACCACTCTCCGGCCTCCTTCACATATTCCACATCCCACAGGGTACAGCCCGCCCGCTCCACAATGGGACGGGCCAACTCGGCCACCGCGTCGGTCACCTTTGCCATGATGAGGCTCCTCTCCAGTGTTGTCAATGCGCGGCTATCTCCGCGCTTCTCACAGTTGTCATGCTCAGATTGGCCGCGCCGCCGGGTCGCCTTCGCTCCGCTCCAAGCTTCCTCGCTGTCCGCTTCTCCGCGCTTCCTCTCAGTTGTCACGCTGCGAAGCGGCCAGGGCGCTCGGTCGCTTTCGCTTCGGCTCAGGCAAAACCCAGTCCCTCTTCGTGGGCCTTGGGCTTTCGCCTTCGCTCCGCTCCAAGCTTCCTCGCTGTCCGCTTCTCCGCGCTTCTTCTCAAAAGAAGGAGTGAGGCCCGCGCCTCACTCCTTTCTAACCCTACATTACTTGGCTATTTTACCACGGTTTACAGTGGATTGCAAGGCCCGGGCAAAAATTTTTCGGGGAAATTCCGGGGCCCGCTGCGCGGGCCTTGGGCTTTTCTCCTCGCTCCGCTCCATCCGCGCTGCTCACGACGGCTCCGCGCTTCCCGCTACATCTTCTCAGGCGCGTTGACTCCCAGCAGACCCAGCCCATTGGCCAGCACCAGCCGGACGCTGTCGGCCAGCTTGAGGCGGGCGGTCTGGAGGCAGGGATCGTCCACCATACAGCGGCAGGCGTTGTAGAAGCGGTGGAAATCCCCGGCAAGGGTGGTCAAATACCGATTGATCCGGCTGGGATCGTAGTCCCGGGCGGCCAGCCGGACCTCCTCCGGATATTGGGCCAGCGTCTTGACCAGGGCCAGCTCCTCGGGCTGGGCGAGGACGCGGGCGTCCACCTCCCGAGCAGGGCAGACCTCGGCCCCAGCCTCCTTCATGCGCTCAATCAGTGAGCAGATGCGGGCGTGGGCGTACTGGACATAGTACACCGGGTTGTCGCTGTCCTGCCGCACCGCCAGGTCCAGGTCGAAATCCAGAGGGCTGGTGGCAGCCCGGTTGTTGAAATAGTACCGGGCCGCGTCTACGCTGATCTCGTCCAGCAGGTCGTGGAGGGCGATGGCCTTGCCCGTCCGCTTGGACATGCGCACCGGCTTGCCGTCCTGGAGCAGGTTCACCAGCTGCATCAGCACGATCACCAGCCGGTGGGAGCCGTCCAGCCCCAGCCCGTCCAGCGCCGCCTGGAGCCGGGCCACATGGCCGTGGTGGTCCGCCCCCCACACGTTGATCACCTTGTCGAAGCCCCGCTTCTCAAACTTGTTGCGGTGGTAGGCGATATCAGCGGCGAAATAGGTGTAAAACCCGTTGGCCCGGCGCAGCACGTCGTCCTTCAGGTCCAGCTTGTCCGCCTGCTCCCGGGTCTTGCCCTCCCGGATGTATTTCTCCTTCAGCAGCTCGGTGGTGTTCAGCCAAAGAGCCCCTTCCTTCTCATAGGTCCAGCCCTTCTCCGTCAGCAGCCCCACCGTCTCCGCCACATAGCCCGACTCGTGGAGCTCCGACTCAAAAAACCACCGGTCGTACTCAATGCCGTATTTGCGCAGGTCCTCCTTCATCTTGGGGATATTGCGCTCCAGGCCGAAGCGGCTCATGTCGGCCAGCCACTTGTCCTCCGGGGCATCCCGGTAGGCGTCCCCATGGACCTCGTAAAACGCCTGGGCCAGCTCCCGGATGTCGCCGCCCTGGTATCCGTCCTGCGGGAAGGGATAGTCCTCTCCCCCCGGCAGCAGCTGCATATACCGGGCGTGGATGGAGCGTGCAAACTTGTCCACCTGATTGCCCGCGTCGTTGACGTAGAACTCCTTCCAGGCGTTCCAGCCCGCCCGCGCCAGCACGTTGGCCAGGGTGTCCCCCAGCACGCCGCCCCGGGCGTTGCCCATGTGCATGGGGCCGGTGGGGTTGGCGGACACAAACTCCACCATCACCTTCCGGCCCGCCCCCTCTCCGCAGGACCCATAGCCCGACCGGTCCGCCTCCACGGCGGACAGCACGGCGCCGTACCAGCTGGGGGCGTAAAAGAAGTTGAGAAAGCCGGGGCCGGCAATCTCCGCCCGCTGGAACAGGGTCCCCTCCAGCTCCAGGTGGTCCAGAATGATCTGGGCGATCTGCCGGGGGGCCATGTGGAGGGCCTTGGCCCCCGCCATGGCGAAGGAGGACGCAAAGTCTCCGTTTTTGCTGTCCTTGGGCACCTCCACGGTGCTCGGAATGGTCTGCCCCCCGGGGAGCAGCCCCTGGGCGGCGGCCTTCTCATAGGCGGCCTGGGTCAGCTGAACCACCTGCTCCCGGGCTTCCTGGATCAGATTTGCCATGGTAAAAACTCCCTTTCTTCAACATCCCGCCCCGCAGAACCCCATTCCAGGGACAAAGCCGTGCCGTCACCGAGCGGAAACTTAAATTTACGTGGTGCGTTAGAGACGAATTAAGAGCCTGTATTCACAGCTTCTAAGGCTCTTTTTTGGTCGCTTTTTCTCACGAGAAAAAGCGACTCACTGCCGCAGGGTGGGATTTTTCTTCACGTTCATGCGGAACAGGTTCTGCCCCGCCACCAGGTTGTCTATCTCAATGGCGTAGTCGATCTCCAGATCGCCCCCCGCCTCGTCCAGGGTGGAGCGCATCCGCCTGGTGCTCACGCCGATGGACAGCTCGCCGTAGGGCGTCTCGTACATGGACAGATGCCGCCGCCCCTCCTCAAACACCATCTGAGAGTTGATGCTCCCCTCCCGCAGAAGGGTCACCCGCCGCCCGTGGATGTGCAGGCGGGTGGTGGTGCCCTCCAGACCGGTGAGCTCGCTCTCCTGATAGGACACGGTGCATCCCCCCTGGTCGTCCCAGAGCAGGGTGCCGGAGGTGACCAGCTCCATCTCGTCGGGACTGCCCTCGGCGTACAGCTGTTTGCCTTTTATGGATATAATCACATTGTCAGTCATGGCGTTCCTCTCTATCAGCCCCGCCGGCTCCGGACAGGGCGCGGATCTTGCTCAATAGGCTGTAATGTCGATCTGTTCCACCTCGTCCGCCACGTCCTCCCCCAGGAAAATGGAGGCCAGGGCGGAGAAGTCCCCGGTGCTGTCGCTGACGTAGTAGCGGTGCCGCCCAGCTCCGGGCCGCTCGTTGCGCAGGCCGTCCCACTCCAGCTGTTTTTTCACCCACCGGGCGCACTGCTCCCCCGCGTCCACCAGGGTCACGCCGGGGCCCATGTACGCGCCGATGATGGGCTTCATCAGCGGATAGTGGGTGCAGCCCAGAATCAGGGTGTCCACCCCCGCCGCCCTGACGGGGGCCAGATATTCGGCGGCCACCGTCTCCGCCACAAGGTCGCCCGGCCGGAACCGTCCGTTCTCCACCAGGGGGACCAGCAGCGGACAGGCCCTGGCGGTGATCTCCACGCCGGGGCGCAGGGCGCCCAGCGCCCGCTCGTAGGCCCGGGAGCCGATGGAGGCTTTGGTGCCGATGAGCCCGACACGTCCGTTCGCCGTCACGTGGGCGGCGGCAGAGGCGGCAGGCTCCACCACGCCGAACATGGGGATGTCGTTTTCCTGCCGGAGCACATCCAGCGCCGTGGTGGACACGGTGCCGCAGGCGATGACGACGGCTTTGGGATCGAACGTGCGCAGGAACGCCATGTCCTGCCGGGCGTACTTCACCAGAATATCCCTGGAGCGGTTGCCGTAGGGCACCCGGCCCGTGTCTCCGAAGTAGACCAGATCCTCCTCCGGCATGAGCCGGGCCAGCTCCCGCAGGGCGGTGAGCCCCCCCAGGCCGGAGTCAAATACACCGATGGGCCGCGTGTCCATAGGCCGTCCTCCCCTCGCAGGCTTGAAACCATGATATTATATGCTATTCCTCCCGCAAAAACAAGAGCGGATTTCAGGAGTTTTGGCCCGGCCGCCGCGGTTCCCGCGCACCGGCCGTGTCCCCGCTCCGGGCAAAGCCGGAGGAAATGGCCCCGGTGGGGCAGACGGCCCTGCATTTCCCGCAGCGGATGCACTCGGGGCTCCGGATGTTTTTTGTGACCTCCACATCCATGGGGCAGGCCTGCTCACACCGGCCGCAGCGGACGCACTTGTCCCCGTCCAGGCACAGCTGATAGAAGCTGAAGCGGTTGAACAGAGCGTAGAACGCCCCCAGGGGACACAGGTACTTGCAGAAGGGCCGGTGGACCGCTGTGGACAGGGCCAGAACGGTGATGAGCACCAGGGTTTTCCAGCCGAACAGCAGGCCCGCCGCCTGCCGCAGGGAGGGGTTGGCCAGCAGCAGGGGGATGCCGCCCTCCAGGGTTCCGGCGGGGCACAGGTACTTGCAGAACAGCGGGTCCGCCACGCCGCCCCCGGCCCCCAGCAGGGCGGGCAGGCCCGCCACCAGCAGGGCCAGCACCCCGTATTTCACATACCGGGCGGGGCGGTCGATCCGCCCGGGCACCTTCCGTTTGGGCACGGGGATTTTATGGAGCAGATCCTGCACCAGCCCGAAGGGACACATCAGGCCGCACACCGCCCGGCCCAGCGCCACGCCGAACAGCATCAGCGTGCCCAGCACATAGAAGGGGATGTGGTGCCGGGCCCCCAGGGCGGTCTGGAGCGCCCCGACAGGGCAGGCGCCCAGGGCCCCCGGGCAGGAGTAGCAGTTGAGCACCGGCACACACACCATCTTGGTGGGACCGGTGAAAATCCTCCCTTTGCCGAAGCCCGCGGCGTAGCCGTTGAACAGGGCGGCGCAGGCCAGCTGCACGGCCCGCTGGAAGGACGGCCGCCTTCCCTTCACCCGATCCCGATGCATTCCAGACACACCCTCACCGCCTTTTGCAGCACCTCCAGGTGCTCCTGCCGCAGGAGGCCGGCGATCAGAAACGCCAGCCCCAGCGCCGCCGCAGCCCCCCGGAGTATGCGTATGCGGGCCCCGTCACTCCGCCTCAAGGCTCACCGCGTCCTTTCCCACCGCCTCCAGGGCGTCGTTCAGCGCCGCCAGATAGACGGCGGACAGATCCTTATGGCCGCCGCCCACCATGGCGTCCCCCACCAGCCTGCCGCCGCTGTCCACAAACACCGTGGTGGGGACGGCCATAATGTTGTAGCACAGCGCAGCCAGGTCGCCGTCGCCGGAAATCAGGGTGACGCCGCCGTATCCGGCGTCCTCCAGGATCGGCCGGGCGTCCTGCCCGCCCTCGCCCGCGTCCAGGCAGACGGTGATGAGCTGTACATTGTCCGGCAGAACACGCTCAAACGCCGCCAGGTCGGGCATCTCGGCCACGCAGGGGCGGCAGGTGACGGACCAGAAATTCACCACCGTCATGTCCTTGGCGGCGATGTCGTCCTGGGTGAACTCGCCGCCGTCCAGGCTGCCCGCCGTGAAGGCGGCCATGGAGCCCAGGGCGGCGGCATCCCCCAGGGCGGGGTCCGCCGTCTCCGCCGGAGATGCCTCCGGCGAGGCCTCCGGGGAGGCGGCGGGGGGCGTCTCCCCGCCGCAGCCGGCCAGCAGGCACAGGGCCAGGGCCCCGCTCAGAAGCATTGCCATCCATTTTTTTGTATTCATTGTGCGATTCCTTCCTTTCCGTTCAATGCCGGATGTTCCTGCGGTAGAGGTGGTACAGCCCATTCACCAGCAGGTCGTGGTCGTATTTGATCTCCCGGCGGCACAGCCGGTAGAGGGAGGGCGTGCGCCCCCCCGTGGCCACCACCGCGGCGGCTCTGGCCCCGGCGGCCTCCTCCAGGGACTCGATCACCCGGTCAAAGGCCCCGCTGTAGCCGTACAGCACCCCCGCCCGCATGGAGTCCACCGTGTTGCGCCCCAGGGGGGTGTCCACCCGGGCCATGGAGATCTGGGGCAGCTGGGCCCCGTTCCGGGACAGGGCCTCCAGGGCGATGTCCACCCCGGGCATGATGGCGCAGCCCTCAAAGGCGCCGGCGCTCAGGTAGGAGAAGGTGACGGCGGTGCGGGAGTTGATGACGATGGCCGGGGCGGGGTAGAGGGCGGCGGCGGCCACGCAGGAGGCCACGATGTCGCTGCCCAGCTGGTTGTGAATCTCCGCCTTGATGTTGAGGCCCGTTTTCAGCCCCGGGCCCACCACCAGGGGGGGCTTGCCGGTGAGCCGCCGGAGGGTGCGGGCGTAGGCCTCGGTAATGGGGGGCACCACGCTGGACAAAATGGCTCCGTCCACCCCACCCAGCTCCGCCTGGTAGAGGGCGAACACCCCCATCAGGTCGATGGCGCAGCGGTCGTCGGTCATTTTGGCGTCGGTTTCCAGCTCCGACTGGAAGGACAGCGCCCCCTCCTCCGTGAACAGGGCGATGGTGGTGCGGATGTTTCCGATGTCTATGGCCAAAATCAAAGCGCCTCTCCCCTTCTCTGCCGTATTATCAGTAAGCCATTCGATTTTACCACGAGATACTCCACATTTCAAGATGGGCAATCGGGACCTCCTTTGATTTCGCCGCAGCCGTTCGGCGGGCCCGCGTTTCAGCCGGCCGGAAACCGGAAGCGGGCCGGGGCGTCTCCGCCCCGGCCCCGCCGTTCAAATGTTGTTCCGGATGACCTCGCCCATCCGCCTGGTCCCGACGGCGGCCTCCCCCGGCCGGGCGATGTCTGCAGTGCGCCAGCCGTCCGCCAGCGCCTTGTCCACCGCCGCCTCGATGGCGTCCGCCTCGGCGGCCAGGTGGAAGGAATAGCGGAACATCATGGCCGCGGACAGGATGGTGGCGATGGGGTTGGCCTTGTCCTGGCCCGCGATGTCCGGGGCGGAGCCGTGGATGGGCTCGTACAGCGCCGGGGCCCCGTCCCCCATGGAGGCGGAGGGCAGCAGCCCGATGGACCCGGTAATCATGGAGGCCTCGTCGGACAGGATGTCGCCGAACATATTCTCCGTCACCACCACATCGAACTGCCCCGGGTCCCGCACCAGCTGCATAGCGCAGTTGTCCACCAGCACGTCCTCATAGGCCACGTCGGCGTACTCCGACTTCAGGCGGTGCATCACCGACCGCCACAGCCGGGAGGTCTCCAGCACGTTGGCCTTGTCCACGCTGGACACCTTTTTCCGCCGCAGGCGGGCCATCTCAAAGGCCCGGCGGCCGATGCGCTCGATCTCCTTCTCGGAGTAGGCCATCAGGTCGGTGGCCTCCATCCCCCGGTCTTCGGTCTGATACTTGTCCCGCTTGCCGAAGTAGATACCGCCGGTGAGCTCCCGCACCATCAGCAGGTCGATGCCGCGCTCCGCCGTCTCCTTTTTCAGCGGGCAGGCGTCCGCCAGGGCGGGCCGCAGGGCGGCGGGGCGCAGGTTGGCATACAGCCCCAGGTCCTTCCGGATGGCCAGCAGAGCGGTCTCCGGGCGCTGCTCGGCAGGCTTGTCGCTGCCCCATTTGGGGCCGCCCACCGCCCCCAGCAGCACCGCGTCGCAGCTTTTGCACAGCTCCGCCGTGCCCTCGGGGTAGCTCACCCCCACCGCGTCGGTGGCACAGCCCCCCATCAGCACGTCCACATATTCAAAGGTGTGGCCGAACCTCTCCCCCACCCTGTCGATGACCTTTACCGTCTCATTGACGATCTCCGGGCCGATGCCGTCCCCCCGGATCAGGGCAATCTTATAATTCATTTCGCCACCCCCCGCGCTTTCAGGGAGTTCAGCAGTCCCCCGTGCTCAATGATGCCGTTGACAAACTCCGGGAAGGGCGCGGCCTGGAACGTTTTCCCCGTCGTCTCGTTGACAATGGCGCCGCTTCGGAAATCCACCCGCACCGCGTCCCCGGCGCCGATGCCGTCCACCGCCTCGGGGCACTCCAGGATGGGGAAGCCGATGTTGATGGCGTTGCGGTAGAAGATGCGGGCAAAGCTCCTGGCGATGACGCACTTCACCCCGCAGGCCTTGATGGCCAGAGGGGCGTGCTCCCGGCTGGAGCCGCAGCCGAAGTTGTTGCCGCCCACCACAATGTCCCCCGCCTCCACGGTGGAGGCGAAGCCGGCGTCGATGTCCTCCATGCAGTGGGAGGCCAGGGACTTCTCGTCCGGATTGTTCAAATACCGGGCGGGGATGATGACATCAGTGTCCACGTTGTCGCCGTATTTGTAAATTTTCATAAATGTCCTCCTTTTTAAAGTCAAGGGCCTTCCTTTTTTCTTTGATAAGAAAAAAGGAAGCGAAAAAAGAAACTTTAAACTATTTCTATTTTAAAATAAATCTCATCAAAACTTTTCCGTGAAATGCGCGGTCATTCATCGCACAGCTTTTATTAGAAACAGTCTTAGAACCTGTATTCACAGCCGAAACCGCCGGATGGCCGAGGGATTTTCCCGTCAGGCAAGGCAAATTTTCGCAGGAATAATTGTGTTTATTTCGAGAAAATTTAACGCGGCATGGCGGGAAAAGACCCGGCCAGACGGTGGATTGAGGTTGTGAATACAGGTTCTTAAAGTTCTTTTCGGTTCCTTTTCTTTCAAGAAAAGGAACAAAAGCTTCTTTCAGAGGCTGGCAGGGTCAGTCACGGCGCCCGTCACTGCGGACGCCGCCGCCACGGCGGGGCTGGCCAGAATAATCATGGAGCTGGTGGGGCCCATGCGGCCCACAAAGTTCCGGTTGGTGGTGGAAATGGCCCACTCGCCGTCGCTGAGCACTCCCATGTGCCCTCCCAGGCAGGGCCCGCAGGTGGGAGTGGACACCACCGCGCCCGCCTGGATGAAATCGGCCACCAGCCCCTCCGCCATGGCGTCCAGGTAGATCTGCTGGGTGGCGGGGATGACGATGCACCGCACTCCGTCCGCCACCTTCCGGCCCCGGAGGACCGCCGCGGCCTCCCGCAGATCCTTCAGCCGCCCGTTGGTGCACGACCCGATGACCACCTGCTGGATGGGCTTGCCCGCCGCCTCGTCCACCGGTTTCGTGTTGGAGGGCAGGTGGGGGAAGGCCACCGTGGGCCGCAGGGCGGACAGGTCGATGGTGATCTCGCGGGTGTATGGCCCGTCCGGGTCGGCCTCAAAGGCGGTGAATTCCCGGTTCACCCGGCCCTTCAAGTAGTCCAGCGTCTTTTCATCCACCGGGAAGATGCCGTTCTTGGCCCCGGCCTCAATGGCCATGTTGCAGATGGTGAAGCGGTCGTCCATCTCCAAAGAGGCAACCCCCTCCCCGGCGAACTCCAGGGACTGGTACAGCGCCCCATCCACCCCGATCATGCCGATGAGGTGGAGGATCACGTCCTTGCCGCTGACATAGGGGCCCAGCCTGCCCGTCAGATTCACCCTGATGGCGGAGGGCACCTTGAACCAGGCCAGCCCCGTGGCCATGCCCGCCGCCATGTCGGTGGAACCCACCCCGGTGGAGAAGGCTCCCAGGGCCCCATAGGTACAGGTGTGGGAATCGGCGCCGATGATGACCTCGCCGGGGGCGGTGAGGCCCTGTTCCGGCAGCAGGGCGTGCTCGATGCCCATTCGTCCCACGTCGTAAAAGTGGGTGACGGCGTGTTCCTTGGCGAACTCCCGGCAGGCGGCGCACAGCTGGGCGGATTTGATGTCCTTGCAGGGGGTAGAGTGGTCCAGCACGATGGCGATCTTGTCCCGGTCAAACACCGCCGACAGCCCCGCCTTTCTGAACTCCGTGATGGCCACCGGGGTGGTGATGTCGTTGCCCAGCACCAGGTCCAGCTTCCCCTCAATGAGCTGCCCCGCCTCCACCCGGTCCAGTCCGGCGGAACGGGCCAGAATCTTCTGGGTCATGGTCATGGCCATGAAAACCCCTCCTTCAAAAATATTGTGCACTTATTATGACAGAACTTCTGCCGGGAAAATGTAAAGCGTGATACAATGTTCCGGATAAAATCCAGCGCCGGGGGGTGACACTATGGCGTCCTGGGATCTTTTGGCCGAGGGGCGCAGCCCCAGGAAATACCGGGCGGGGCAGCTGATCTACCTCCAGGGCGCCCGCCCGGACTGCTTCTACTATCTGGTTTCCGGCTCGGCGCGCAGCTTCATCAGCACCGGAGACGGGGAGGAACGGGTGCTGGCGGTCCACCGGGCCGGGGGACTGATGGGGGAGGCGTCCTTCTTCGACGGCTGTCCCCGGGTGACCTCCGCCATGGCGCTGGAGGACTGCCTCATCCTGTCCGTGAACCGGGCCCAGCTGGACGCCGCCTTCCAGCGCCACCCGGAGCTGGCCCTGCCCATGCTCCAGTATCTGGCGCGGACGGTGCGCATGCTGTCAGCCCACGTGGAATCCTCCGCCCTGCCCGCCCGGCAGCGGGTGGCCCGGTGGCTGCTGGCCCAGGGCTCCGGCGGCGCCCCTCTGAATGCCACCCACGAGGGCATCGGCCAGGCGGTGGGCCTGTCCCGGGTGACGGTAAGCCGGGTGCTGGGGGAGCTGTCCGCCCTGGGGCTGACGGCGCTGGCCTACCGTTCCGTCACGGTGCTGGACCGGGCGGGATTGGAGGCGCTGGCCTTCCCGCCGGACCCATAAAAAACGCCCCGGGGAAAAATCCCCGGGGCGTTTTGCGCGTACTATCTAATTGATTTCGCGCGGATCAGGCCGCCATAGCATCCATGGCCTCCGCCAGCCTCGCGAAGAAGTCGTCAAAGATGACCTGGGCCTCCTCGCCCATAATGATGTCATCCAACGCGCCTTCCAGTTCAATAAAGAGCTCGCCTTCATCCAGCTGTACGCCCGCGTACTGCGCATACCAGTTCAGGAACTCCTGGAGCTCGCCCTCGGGGTCGATTTCCAGGTCCTCCACGCCGCGCAGCACCAAATCGTCGGGACGGAAGTTGCCCTCTTCGTCGGCCCTTGCAATGCCCATATCCTGGGCCCAGCCGATGGCGACCGCCCACATATGGTCCTCAGGCACGTCCTCGAAGGTGGACAGTTCCGCCTCCGGGCTGCCGCTCTGCTCCCACAGGTATCCGATGGCATCCCCGCGGGTAAACAGGCCGGCCAGAGGCACGTCAGGGTCTTCAATCTCGATGTCGTCGGGAATATCAGGCGTGTCGGGGTTTTCAGGATTCTCAGGATTTTCGGGGTTCTCAGGGTTCTCGGGCTCTTCCGGGGCTGTCCAGCGGGAAACCGCATCAAGGAAAACATCCCCCTCGACCTCAAGCTCGTGCCCGAGCTCAGGATTTTCACTCCCGACGGGGTAGCAATTTGTCCAACCATCGAGTGTGCCCTTGCCCTCCACGGAGGTCTCCGGGTCACTCTCCAACTTCACACCATACCACCCGTCAATGGTAAGGTCATTGGCCTGCTTATTGTTGTAAGCAGCATAAGCATCGTTGTCATAGATGGCGGTATTCTTCATGGTAACGGCCGCACCTTCGATATACATACCGCCACCGCCCTCACCGGCATGGTTATCCGTTATAGTGACGTTGTTCATGGTGATATTTTCAGTACGGCTGACTTCAATGCCACCGCCGTTTCTATCAGCCGAGTTCCCGGACACATTGACATAATCCATCTCGACCTTGCCGCAGTTCGCCAGTTCCATGCCTCCGGCAAAACCGCCATAAAGGTCTGCCGGGTAATAAGGATTTGGCGTGGCCTTGGTCTCATTGTCGGTGATTGCCACATTCTTCAGCGCGACGTCGCTGTGTGATGCGCAAATACCGCCACCAATGCCGGAACCACTTGTCACAAATTGACCATCATTGACCGATCTGTACTCCGCTGTATTGCCGCTGACATTGACTTTCTCCAGGTCCAGTTCGCCATACGACACATAAATGCCGCCGCCAGCGCCACCAGAATTGCCTGTAACCACACTGTCCTTCATGGTGAGACTACTGTTGGAGACACTTACTCCACCGCCGGTCAGTGCACTTCCGCCGGTGATGGTGCCCTTCTTGCCGCTCTCGTCCGCGCCATTCACGGTCAGACTCGCGCCGTCGGTCACGGTAATAACAGAGCCATCTTTGCCGTTGCCGTCAAGGGTATTGCCATTGAGGTTCAGAACAACGTCTTTGCCCGCGCCGGAAATATTGATGCTGCCTTCGTCCTCTTCGCGGGTGATTGTGTCATGGATTGCAACGTTGCGCCCAGTGTCTGCATCAGTGGTCCAGGTGACAGCGCCATCCTCAGAGTGTCCTGTTTCCAACTCACTGTCAATAGCGTTCTGAACATCCTTGAAACTCGCCGCAAACGCGGGCGCGACCATACCCGCGCACAGCGCCAGGGACAGGCCCACAGACAGGGCCCTGGGGAAAAACTTCTTTGCCATAATTTCATTCTCCTTTTTCAGTTTTCAAGGTAAATGAAATTCTGGCGGACGGGCTGGCGTCGTCGGCGCAAAGTCCGCGCCGACATTAGCCCCCTTGTCTTTGCGCCCCATCCTTTCGGAATGGTTTGCCCTTTTCAGAAATTCGACGAACAGACTGGCCCAGTGGCGTCACCGCACCTCCCCTTTCCCGTTGGCAGGGTCATTCTTTTCTTGTGGAACACAAGAAAAGGGTTGCGCCTAGGCGCAACCCTAACAGACCAAATGAAAGACGGAAAACGGAACCGTCTGCAACTGGCTGCCACACCCGCAGATGAGGCCCTGTAGTTTTGCGCCGCCGGCTTTCGCCGGGTTTGCCCTTGTTATGGGTACAGTGTATCAGACGCGGGTGCGATTGTCAAGGGAGAAACCTAAAATTTTTCCAAAAAATTTTCGGGCGGGGCACACCGCTCATGCCCCGCCCGCCTCCTTATAAAATGATGCAGATCAGCCCTCCGGACCCCTCGTTGATGATGCGCTGGAGGGTCTCCCGCAGCTTCTCCCTGGCCTCCTCCGGCATCCGCTTCAGCTTGCCGTTCAGGTCCTCCCCCACCAGCTCGTGGAAGGACCGGCCAAAGATGTTGGAGTCCCAGATCTTCCCCGTGTCCCCCTCGAACTGCCTCAGCAGGTAGTCCACCATCTCCTCCGACTGCTTTTCGGTGCCCATGATGGGCGACACCTCCGCCCGGATATCCGCCCGCATCATGTGGATGGACGGCGCGGACGCCTTCAGCCGCACCCCATACCGGCCCCCCTGCTTGACGATTTCCGGCTCCTCCAGCGTCATCTCGTCCGGGTCCGGCATGACGATCCCATACCCTGTGGCGGCCACCTGGGCCAGCGCCCCCTCCACCTTCTCATAGCTGCGCTTCATGGCGGCCATCTGGGTGAGCTGGTCGATCAGGTCGCCGTCGTCCCGGATTTCCAGCCCGCACCGCTCGGACACCGTGGAATAGAACAGCCCCCGGGGGAGCTCCAGCGTGGCGGTGACCACCCCGCTGCCCATATCCATCCGGTCCAGCACGGCGGAGCTCACCTCTTCCCGGTCCCCCATGGCCAGCACCGCGCCCTCCGCATCCCGCAGGCGCATGAGGCCGGCGGTCTCCTCCCGGATCATGGCGTACAGCCCGCTTTTGATGGGGTGGTCAAAGGGCAGCACATCCACCCAGGGGGGGAGGAACAGGTCCATCTGCTTCAGCGGGAACTCGTGGAGCACCGCCCGGATGATTTCGCTCACCGCCCCTTCGTCCAGCGTGAGGCAGTTGGCGGCCAGACAGGTCACGTCATACCGCTCCGCAATGTCCGCCTGAAGGGTCTGGGCCCGCTCGCCGTAGGGCTGGGCGGAGTTGAGCAGCACCATAAAGGGCTTGCCCAGCCCCTTCAGCTCGCTGATGACCCGCTCCTCCGCCTCCAGGTAGTCCTCCCGGGGGATGTCGGTGACGGAGCCGTCTGTGGTGACTACGATGCCGATGGTGGAGTGGTCGGTAATGACCTTCTGGGTGCCGTACTCCGCCGCCTGGGTCATAGGGATCTCGTGGTCAAACCAGGGGGTGGTGACCATCCGGGGCTGTTCGCCGTCCATCTGGCCCAGGGCGCTGGGCACCATGTAGCCCACACAGTCGATAAGCCGCACGGAGAACACCCCGCCGTCGTCCATGGTCATCTCCACCGCGTCCTCGGGGACAAACTTGGGCTCGGCGGTCATCACCACCCGGCCGGAGCCGCTCTGAGGCAGCTCATCCCGGGCCCGGTCCCGGAGAAAGCCGTTCTCAATTTTGGGCAGCACCAGAGTCTCCATGAACCGCTTGATGAAGGTGGACTTTCCGGTGCGGACGGGACCCACTACCCCAATATAGATATCCCCCTGGGTGCGCTGGGCGATATCCTCATACAGTTTGTTTTCCAAAGCTGAACCCTCCTCACGCATACTCATTTTTCAATGTATGGGGATAAGCCGTGGAATATGACAAGGGCGGCCCGGTTTTTGCCCGCGCCGCCCTTTGATTCAGTTCCGTCTGGCCGGGATGAGCAGCAGCGCGCCCACCGCCGCCGCCTCCCCCGGCAGGCCGTTGGCCGCCCGGATGTCGTCCACTGTGGAGCCGCAGGATTTGGCGATGTCCCACAGAGCCTCCCCCCGCTCCACGCGGCGGATCACCACCGAAGGGCGGGGCCCCGCGTCCTGCGCCTGGCCGGGCTTGACCCCGGTGACGCAGGAGGCCTGCTCCTCCCGGGTGACGGTCCAGCTGAACTCCGCTTCAAACCGCACCTCCAGCCCGCCGGTGACGGGGACCGCGGCGGCCTCTCCCGCCGGACGGCAGCGGCAGGCACACTGGCACCCCTCCGGCACGTCCACCCGGCAGGCCACGGGGATACCGGCCTCCACACCGCACAGGGCGTCGTCCTCGCTGAGATACAAAACCGTGACATTGACCTGAGCCGTAAACTCCATGCCGCCCTCCGCGGGGGCTCCCGCCAGAGAGGACACCACAGCAGCGCAGTCCAGCACCTGCTTGGCCGGAATGCCCGACTCGCACAGCTTCCGGCCCAGTTCCCGGCGGGCGGACCGCTCCGCCATGGTGCACAGCCGAACCGGCGTCCGCTCCACGTCGATGGGCGCGCCCACGCAGTAGGCGTCGCTGAGCAGGGCCACCGACCGCCGCTCCCACACCGCCGCCTGGGCCAGCACCTCCAGGGATACCTCCAGCTCCCCTTCCCGCAGGCGGCAGTCCACGCTCTTCAGCACCGCCGATACCTCCGGCTCCGCCTCGTCAGGCACCTCCCCCACGTCCAGCACCTGGGAGTAGGGCAGCTCGAACCGGGCCGGACACAGCCCGTCCCCGGAGCGGTATACCACCGACAGCTGAACCTCTCCCTTGAGCACCAGCTTCTTCCCGATGAATTTCGCATCCGCCGGACCCAGCTCCGCCCGGTACAGCAGCAGCTCCTCCATCTCAGGGCGGGAGGCCGGGGGCCGCAGAACGTCGGAAAAGGCAAACGTCTTTTCCGCCACATCGGGAATGACACAGCATTTCCGCGGAACCACCAGCTTTTGCAGCCCCTCGCCGCCCCCCTCTCCCAGGTCGGACGTGAGCTCCCCGGACTCTCTCTGATAGGCCTCCGCCCACACGGCCAGCTCCACCCGCACCAGCATCTTCCTCGGGTTGATGGTTCGGGCATCCGCCGACGGCGCCTGAATGTCCGCCAGCACCGGACACCCCGCGTGATACTTGGGGTCGTCCCGGGCGCACTGGAACGGGATGGACACTTCCAGCGCCCGGGGCTGCTCCTCTCCCTCGGGTATGTACAGGACCGTCACCCGGGCAGTGCCGCTGAGGCGGAGGGTGCCCTCCCCCAATTCCTTGTCCTTGAGAAACACTTTGCCCGACGCGGAGACTATGCGGGCAATATCCGGACAGGCATCCGGAACAATGCTCTCCAGCGTCTCCTCCTGGGAAAACATTGTATGCGCCACGGGGCGGTATCCCTCCAGTGTGACGCGCTGCAGCTCCATATCCATAGGCTTCCTCTCCTTGCCGCGGGAGACGCTGAATCAACGCATCCGGCCCGGCTTCCCGGCTGATTCACTCCCCCCGTATTCTGTGTCCACTATATGTGAGCACCCGCCCGGTTATGTCATCGGTTCACTCCATGCGGAAGATCCTGCGCATCAGGCCGCACAGCGCCTTGGGAAACTTAACCACCACGACTCGCATGAAACAAACCCCCTCTCTCCCTATCGGATGATATAGCAAACAAAGTTGAAAAGGTGCAATTTGCACTTTTTCAATCAGCGGGCCGTCAAGGCCGCAAATGCGGCCTCCTGCGGCGACTGATCGCCGCAGGGCTCCAAAGGCTCAAGGGGCCCTTTGGAGCTTGCTTGACTATAATCCAGCATATGTGACAGGAGGCTGTCCTGTTCATGCAATTTCGGGGAAAAACAGTGGCTAAAGCTGTTAAATTTGAAGGACAAGCAGTACCGCTCTGCATTTTTTCGCTTTTCTGCACAAAAAAACATTCCCTGTTTTGGCAATATCGTACAATTCCCCACTTCCATTTTCTCTTGCGTGGTAGTATACTAGTGTCCGTAAAGGAGGTGAGTAGCACCATGCTCGAATGCCATGACCTGATGGAGATGCAGCGCTGGGGCGCTGAGGAGCGGAAAATCGTCGCTGGTGTCAAAACCCTGATCCAGTTCCTGTTCCGCTCTTGAAAAAAATTAATTGGAGGCACATTGCCTCCCTGCTGATTCCATGCAAGAAAAGGAGATGAACCACAATGTTTGAAACCAACGGCCTTATGGAGATGCAAAAACGAAACGGCGCCGACGCCCGTGAAATGAATATCTTCTGCTATGTCACCTATTACCCCTATCTGAACGGCTGACACGGCGGCTGGCCCATCGGCGGGCCAGCGTTTCTATTTCATCGCAATGCGTCTCAAGCAGGACGCCCCTCCGGGTAAACCCGGAGGGGCGTCTTTCTGTTATTTGTTTCTGGACAGCTCCCAGGGGGGGATCTCCCTGGCCTGCTGGTACAGGCGCACATAGCTCCGGTGACGGCTGGGAGCAATCTCCCCCGCCGCCACCGCCGCCAGCACCGCGCACCCCCGCTCCTTTACGTGGGCGCAGCCCTGAAACCGGCAGGCGTCCAGATAGGGGGCGAACTCCCGGAAGGCGGCGGCCAGCTCCTCCTTGGGGATGGCCTCCATCTGGTCCGCGTCGAAGGCGGAAAACCCCGGCGTGTCCGCCACCAGCCCGCCCGCCACCGGAAACAGTTCCACATGGCGGGTGGTGTGCCGGCCCCGGCCCAGCTTTTCGCTGACCTCCCCCACCCGGAGCCCGAAGCCGGGCTCCAGGGCGTTGAGGATGCTGGACTTGCCCACCCCGGAGTTGCCCGTGAAGGCCGACACCTTTCCGGCCACGGCCGCGGCCAGGGCGTCTACGCCCTCCCCGGTTCCGGCGCTCACCTGGAGGGTGGAAAAGCCCGCGCCGCGGTACAGCGCCGCCAGCCCGTCCGCCCGCTCCAGGTCGCACTTGTTGAACACAATGAGGACCTCGCACCCCTTCCATTCCGCCATGGCCGCCATGCGGTCTATGAGGTAGGGGTCGGTGACCGGCACGGCCCCGGAACACACCATCACCATCTGGTCGATGTTGGCCACCGCCGGCCGCTGAAACTGGTTTCTCCGGGGAAGGACCGCGTCCACCATCCCCGTCCCGTCCCGGGCCGCGGTAAACTCCACCCGGTCCCCCACCAGGGGGGCCAGCCCCTGGTGGCGCAGCTTTCCCCGGCCCCGGCAGGGGACGGGCTCTCCCGCTCCCGAGTCCACATAGTAAAACCCGCTGAGCGCTTTGACGATCCGTCCCGTCATGGGCTCAGAACCGCAGGAGGTAGCTGCTTACCAGCACCCCGTTGATATAGATGAACACCATCTGCTCCCCGGTGCCGTAGACCGTCCTGGGCACGCTGTTGTTCAGGTCGGCGTCCACCTTGTTGTCGAAAATCGTCTTGTCCCCCACGGTGATGGTCACATGGACGCTGCCGGAATAACCGCTCAGGTCCGCCGTCACCGTCTGGCTGCTGCCCGCCGCCGACACGTTCATAGTGGGCTCCGGGGGCTGGTTGGTCTGGGCCGGCGGCATATCGCTGGGCTCAGAGGGGGGCGGCGGGGTGGGGGTGGGCTCCGGCGTGGGGGTGGCGACGGGCTCCGGACCCTTGCTCACCCACAGGTCAATGGACGTGCCCTTGTCCACCTGGGTGGTGGGCTCGATGCTCTGCCAGGACACCCGGCCCTCGGCGTACTCGTCGCTGTACTGCTCCCGCACCTCGCCCACCTTCAGGCCCAGCTGCTCAATCTGCACCTTGGCGTCCTCAATGGGCACGTTGAGGAACCGGGTCACCGTGGCCTGCTTCTGCTCCGGCCCCTTGCTGACGACGATTGTCACCTCCTGGCCCTTCACCACCTTGATGTCCTGCACCAGGCTCTGGGAGATGACAAAGCCCTTGGTGATGGCGTCGGACCAGTCCTCCTCCTGCTTCACATCCAGCCCCATCTCGTTTTGCAGCAGCTGGACGGCCTTCCGGGCGTCCCAGCCCTCCACAAAGGGCATATACATGTTGTCCTCGCCGCCGCTGATGGTGACGGTGATGGTCATGCCGCCCTCCCGGACCTTGCTCTTGGGCTCGGGGTTCTGGGCGCAGATCTGGCCCTCGGGGTACTCCGCGTTAAACACCACATCCCCTTTTTCCAGGGAGAAGCCCCCCAGAATGGCCTTGTTCTGCTCCAGCTGCTCCACGGTATAGCCCCGCAGGTCGGGGACCTCGAACTCCGGCGCCTCGCCGAACAGCAGGTCCTTGATGAAGAAGTTGAACAGGAAATACATCATACAGCCGATAAACGCCAGGATGATCAGCACCGCCGCCACACCGGCCAGCGCGCCGCCGCCCCGGCGGGGCTCGTCGTCGTAATCATAGTCGTCCGCCGGCTCGGGCTCCCGGCGGCGGGCCTGCCGCTCCGGGCGGGGCTTTGCCGGCTCCTCCCGCTCCGCCTTGGCCCGGACGGAGGCGGCGATGCCCGCCACCGGCACCACCCGGGTGGGCTCGTCCGGCTCCTCCGGGGCGGGCCCCGCCCCCTGGAAGTCCGGATTCTTGCGGAACTCCTTCAGGTCGTCCAGCATCTCGTCGGCGGAGGCGTACCGCTGGGCCAGGTCCGGGGCCATGGCCCGCATGGTGATGGCCTCCAGCGCCCGGGGCACGTCCGGGTTCAGGTCCCGGGGGGGCACGGGGATGGACTTGATGTGCTGGATGGCCACCGCTACCGGGGTGTCCCCCTCGAAGGGCAGCCGGCCGGTGAGCATCTCGTACAGCACCACCCCGGCGGAGTAGATGTCGGTGCGGCAGTCCACATGGCTGCCCTTGGCCTGCTCCGGCGAGATATAGTGCACCGAGCCGATGGCCTCCTGGGTCATGGTGTTCTGGGCGGCGCTGGCCAGCTGGGCGATGCCGAAGTCGGTGACCTTCACGCTGCCGTCCCGGAGGACCATGATGTTGTGGGGCTTGATGTCCCGGTGGATGATGCCCCGGCTGTGGGCGTGGCTCAGGGCCCGCATGATCTGGGTGATGAAGTGCAGCGCCTCCCGCCAGTTCAGGGGGGTGCCCCGCCGCTGCATATACTGCTTCAGGGTCAGCCCGTCCACCAGCTCCATGACAATGTAATCCAGCCCGTCGGACCGGCTCACATCGTACACGGACACAATGTTGGCGTGGGAAAGCATGGCGACCGCCTGGGACTCGTCGTGGAAGCGGCGGCGGAAATCGGCGTCACTGGCCAGCTCAGGCTTGAGGATCTTGATGGCCACCAGCCGGTTGAGCCGGTGGCACCGGGCCTTGTACACCACGGCCATGCCGCCGGTGCCGATGCACTCCAAGATCTCGTACCGGTTGTCCAGCATTTTACCTATGTACTGATCCATGGTAAATGTCCTCCTTCCTACAGCTGCGCCAGCACAACGGTGACGTTGTCCGGCGCACCCCGCTCCAGCGTCAGGTCCAGCAGCGCCCGGCAAAAGCGCTCCGGCGCCTCCTGCCGTCCGCTGAGGTTCAGAATCGTCTCGTCGTCCAGCACATTGCTCAGCCCGTCGCTGCACAGCAGCAGCCGGCTTCCCGCCTCCGGCTCCAGCCATGTCAGGTCGCACTCCACATGGCCTTCCACCCCCAGGGCCCGGGTGATCAGATTCTTTTGGGGATGTACTCTGGCCTGGGTGGGAGTGATCTCCCCCCGGTCCACCAGCATCTGCACCAGGGAGTGGTCCACCGTGGCCTGACGGATCGTGCGATCCGTCAGCACATAGCCGCGGCTGTCCCCCACGTTGAGGAAGCACACCTCGCCGGCCAGGGCCAGCGCCGCCACCAGGGTGGTGCCCATGCCCTCATACTCCGGGCGGGTTCTGCTGAGCCGGTAGACCTCCTCGTTGGCCCCACGGCAGGCGGAGGCCAGCAGCTCGCCCCGCCGGCCCCGGCTCTCCGGCAGGCCGGCCGCCTCCACGGCGGCGGCAAACGCCTCCACCGCCACCGAGCTGGCCACGCTGCCCGCCTGGGCGCCGCCCATGCCGTCGCACACCACCAGCAGGACGGCGCCTCCCTCCAGATGGCGGATGGTCCAGCTGTCCTGATTGTCCTGACGGCGGCAGCCTATGTCCGTCAAACCGCATACTCTCAAATTGATCCCTCCTCCGGGATATCCGTCTCCCGCTCCATGATCCGCTTCCGCCGCAGCTGCCCGCAGGAGGCGTCGATGTCTCCTCCCAGCTTGCGCCGCACCGTGGCCGTGACGCCCTGGTCCTCCAGCCGCCGCTGGAACTGCCGCACCCGGCGGCTGGGCTTCAGGGGCGACTCCGCCACCTCGTTCAGCGGGATCAGATTCACATGCCCCGGCTGGCCCCGCAGCAGGCGCACCAGCTGGTCCGCCTGGCCGTCGGAGTCGTTCACGCCGTCGATCATGGCGTACTCATAGGAGATGCGCCGCCCGGTAGTCTCAAAATACCGGCGGCAGGTGTCCATCAAAGCCTCCACCCCCACGGACCGGTTCACCGGCATCAGCCGGGACCGGGTCCCGTCGTCCGGGGCGTGGAGCGAGACGCTTAACGTCAATTGTAACCCAAGCCGGGCCAGTTTGTCAATTTTCTTTACCAACCCGCAGGTGGACAGGGAAATATGGCGCATCCCGATGTTCACCCCGGACCGGTGATTTACCAGGGTTAAAAACCGCATAACATGGTCGAAATTGTCCAACGGCTCACCGATTCCCATCAAAACAATGTTGGAAATCTCCTCCCCGCTGTCCTTCCCGGTAAATATTACCTGGTCCAAAATCTCCGCCGGGGTCAGGTCCCGGACCTTCCCCCCCAGGGTGGACGCGCAGAACACGCACCCCATATTGCACCCCACCTGGCTGGACACGCATACAGTATTCCCATGCTTGTAGCGCATCAAAACCGTCTCCACACAATTTCCGTCGCCCAGCCGCCACAGATATTTGATGGTGCCGTCCAGCCCGGACACCTGTCTGCGCTCCACCCGGGGAACGGTGAGGACGCACTCCTCCTCCAGCCGCTCCCGCAGGGCGCGGGGCAGGTCGCTCATTTCATCGAAGGACTCCGCCCCCCGGTGGAGCCAGCGAAACACCTGCATGGCCCGGAACCCGGGCTGGCCCAGCTCCTGGAAATAGTCCGTCAGCTCCTCCGGCGTCATGGATTTCAGATCAATCACGGGGAAATCACCCTTTCCTGCGCAGTCTGGCGGCGAAAAAGCCGTCGGTCCCGTGGATATGGGGCCAGAACGTGATCCGGCCCGGCTGTTCCCCCAGGCGGGGCAGCACAAAGGGCTCCGGGGCAAACTCCGGGTGCTCGTTCAGGAAGCCGTCCACCACGCCGTCGTTCTCCCGGGGCAGAAGGGTACAGGTGGAGTAGAGCAGCGTCCCGCCGGGGCGGACATACCGGGCGCAGTTGTCCAGAATTCCCCGCTGGACCCGGGGCAGGCCCTCCAGCGGCCCGGGGTCCTTGTACCGGATGTCCGGCTTCTTGCGGATGATGCCCAGCCCCGAACAGGGCACGTCCGTCAGCACCACGTCGAAGCGCTCCGCCCAGTCCTCCCGGAACCGGGCGCCGTTTTGGAGGGTGGGCGCCATGGCGGACAGGCCCAGCCGGTCCCGGCCCGCCTCCAGCAGCTTGATTTTGTGGGGGTGGATGTCGCAGGAGACGAGCTCCCCCCGGTTCTCCATCAGGATGGCGGCGGCAAAGGACTTTCCGCCGGGGGCGGCGCAGCAGTCCAGCACCCGCTGGTCCGGCTCCGGGCCAGCCGCCAGCACCGCCAGCCGGGAGGCCGCGTCCTGGACGTAGAACTCCCCCCGCCGGAAGGAGTCCAGCCGCTCCAGGTCCCCGGTGCCTCTGAGGAGCAGGCAGTCCTCCAGCCAGGGATGGGGCTGCACCTCCACGCCCGCGGCCCGCAGGTCCTCCTCCAGCCGCGGCCGGGTGGTTTTCAGCGGGTTCACCTGGGCCGTGGTGGGAGGCTGGCCGTTATCCGCCTCCAGCAGCGCCTCCGCCCCCTCCATTCCCAGCAGGCCCGTAAACTCCTCCACCAGCCAGCGGGGGTGGCTGTACCGGATGGACAGCGTATCCAGCGGGTCCCGCCCCTTGATCTCCGGCTCCTCCTCCCGCAGGAGGGCCCGGAGCACTCCGTTCACCAGTCCCGCCGCCCGGGGGTTCCGGCTGTGCCGCTTGGCCAGCTCCACCGCCTCGTTCACCGCGGCGCTGGGGGGGATCTTGTCCAGAAACAGCAGCTGATAGGCCCCCACCCGCAGGCCGCACAGCACCTTGGTATCCAGTTTGTCCAGCTTCATGGAGCACACCCGGCTCAGCCGCCAGTCCAGCAGCAGCCTGTTTTGCAGCACCCCGTAGCACAGCCGGGCCGCCAGGGCCGCGTCCCGCCGGTCCAGCCCGCTCTCCCGGACGGCCCGCTTCAAATATCCGTCCGACCAGGCCCCCTGCCGCTGGCAGGCGGCCAGGGTCAGCACCGCCGTCTCTCTGGCCGAGCCCATGCCATCACTCCTGTTTTGTCAATATGGTCCCCTGGGGAATGGGGCGGCCCAGCAGAAAGGCCGGGGCGGCCATGGCCTTTTTGCCGTCGGGCTGGAGCTCCAGAATGTCCAGCACCCCGCCGTCCCCGCAGACGATCTTCAGCCCCCGCTTGTCCGCCTGCGCCACCGTGCCCGGGGCGCCGTCCGCCGTCACCCCCGGCAGCGCCGTGCGCAGCACCTTGCACCGGACGCCCCCCAGCACCGCCGTGGCGGCGGGCCAGGGGTACAGCCCCCGCGCCTGGTCGTGGAGCTGCCGGGCGGTCCTGGTCCAGTCCATGGGGGACTGCTCCCGGGACAGCATGGGGGCATGGGTGGCCAGAGCCCCGTCCTGGGGCACGGAATGGGCGGTCCCCGCCGCCACCGCGGCCACGGTTTTCACCAGCAGCTCCGCCCCCAGCTCCGCCAGACGGCCGAACAGCTGGGCGGCGTTCTCATTCAAATCAATGGGCGTTTGAGCCTGGGCCAGGATGTCCCCGGTGTCCATCCCCTCCGCCATGCGCATGATGGTGACGCCGGTCACATCCTCCCCGTTGAGGATGGCCCAGTTGATGGGGGCCGCCCCCCGGTACTTCGGCAGCAGCGACGAGTGGACGTTGACGCACCCCAGCCGGGGCAGGTCCAGAATGTCCACGGGCAGGATCTTCCCGTAGGCCGCCACGGCGATGAGGTCGGGGGCCAGCCCTTGGAGTGTGGCCAGCGCCGCTCCGTCCCGCATCTTGGCGGGCTGGAACACGGGCAGGCCCAAGGCCAGGGCGCACTCCTTCACCGGGGACTGCTGAAGCTTCATGCCCCGGTTTTTGGGCTTATCCGGCTGGGTGAACACCCCGCAGATCTCATAGCCCGCCTCCGCCAGCCCCTTCAAGGAGGGCACGGCAAAGTCCGGCGTGCCCATAAAGACAATTCTCATTTCCGTTTTTCCTTCCTCCGGGGCCGCTTTTTGGCCTCATCCTCTTCCTCCGCCTCCATGGCGTCGATCTCCTCCGGGCTGTACAGCTCGTCGGTGTGCTCCACAAAGAGGTGTCCGTCCAGGTGCTCCAGCTCGTGGCAGAAGCACCGGGCCACCAGCTCCTCGCCGGTCACCTCAAAAAAGTTCCCATCCCGGTCCTGGGCCCGGACGGTGACCACGTTGGGCCGCCTCACCCAGCCGTACTGGTTGGGCACGCTGAGGCAGCCCTCCCAGCCGTCCTGCTCTCCCTCCTGGCTGACGATCACCGGGTTGACCAGCTCGATCATCCGCTCGTTCTCGTCCTCCACCACCACCGCACGGCGGAGGATACCCACCTGGGGCGCGGCCAGACCCACCCCCCCGGCGTTGGCCAGCGTCTCCTTCAGGTCGTCCAGCAGCCAGTGGAGCTTCTGGTCAAACTTCTCCACCGGGCGGCACTGCTTGGCCAGGGCCGGATCTCCCTGGGTCAGAATTTTTCTCAGCGACATGGTTCCATTTCCTCCTCAATCGTCCAGCGGGTTCAGGTCGGCGAACAGGGCCACCCCCCGGCTTCGTTTGTCGGCCTGGGCCTGACGGAGCAGATGCGCCGTCAGCAGCCGCATGGCTTTGGTGTTCTCCGTGCTCAGGGTCAGCCGGTAGCGGTAGCGGTCGTTCACCTTGACCACCGCCGCCGGAGCGGGGCCCAGCAGCCGGTAGGAGACGCCCGCGTAGGGCGCCTGCCTCAGGGCGGCGGACAGGGCGTCCCGCAGGCGGGTCAGCGCCTGGAGCACCGCGATCTCCTCCGGCCCGGAGGCGCACAGCACAAACAGGTCCCCAAAGGGGGGCAGTCCCCGGACCTGACGGATGGCCGCCTCCTGGGCGTAAAAGCTGTCGTAATCCTGGGCGGCGGCGAACCGGACCACGTCGTTGTCCGGGGTGAAGGTCTGGATCACCGCCCGGCCCGCCTTCTCCCCCCGGCCCGCCCGGCCCACCACCTGGGTGAGCAGCGAGAAGGCCCGCTCCGAGGCATAGACGCTGCCGGTGTACAGCAGCTGGTCCGCCGACACCGCCCCCACCAGGGTCACGTTTTCGAAATCCAGCCCCTTGGCCACCATCTGGGTGCCCAGCAGAATGGGGATGCGCTCCCGGCGGAACTGTTCCAGCATGGCCTGATGGCTGTGGGCGGCGGACACGGTGTCCGCGTCCATGCGCATCACCTTTGTCCCGGGAAGGAGCGTCCTCAGCTCCTCCTCCACCTTCTGGGTGCCCGCTCCCACAAAATTCAGCAGCCCTCCGCAGCTGGGGCACCGGTCCGGCAGGGGCTGGGACCAGCCGCAGTAGTGGCACATCAGCCGCCGGTTGGCGGAGTGGTAGGTCAGGTGGACGGAGCATCGGGGACAGGCGGGCGTCTCGCCGCACTCGCCGCAGGTGACCATGCGGCTGGCCCCCCGGCGGTTGAGGAACAGGATGGCCTGTTCCCCCCGGTCCGCCGTCTCCTCCAGCAGCCTGGCCAGGGGCGCGCTGATGGTGCCGCCGTTGCCCCGGCGGAGCTCCTCTTTCAGGTCCACCACGTCCACCTGGGGAAGCCGCCGCTCGTTGAAGCGGCGGGACAGGGTGAACAGGGCGTAATCCCCCCGGCGGGCGCGGTACATGGACTCCACCGACGGCGTGGCCGAGCCCAGCACCAGCAGCGCCCCCGCCTTCCAGCAGCGGTAGCGGGCCACCTCCCGGGCGTGATAGCGGGGGTTCTGCTCCGATTTGTAAGAGGGCTCCTGCTCCTCGTCCAGGATGACCGCGCCCAGGTCGGGCAGGGGGGCAAACACCGCCGAGCGGGTGCCCACCACCACCCGGGCCTCGCCGCGGCGGGCCCGCTTCCACTCGTCGCACCGCTCCCCGGCGGACAGGGAGCTGTGGAGTATGGCCACCTCCCGGCCGAAATGGGAGGTAAAGATCCGCATGAGCTGGGGAGTGAGGGCGATCTCCGGCACCATCACCAGAGCCGTCTTGCCCCGGTCCAGCAGGCCGTGGATCAGCTTGAGGTACACCTGGGTCTTGCCGCTGCCGGTGACGCCGTACAGCAGCGCCGTGCCGCCGCCCTGCTCCGCCAGGTCCATCAGGCCCCGGCAGGCCGCCTCCTGCTCGTCATTCAGCGCCGCCGGGGCGGCGGGCTCGCACGCGGGGACCTGGGGGCGGCGGTACACCTCCCGCCTGGACAGCCTGAGCACCCCCGCCCGCTCCAGCGCCTTGAGGGTGGACATGGACGCTCCGGTGAAGTAGCACAGCTCCTTGGCGGAGGTCTCCCCCACGGCGCAGATGGCCTCTCCGGCGGCGTATTGCAGGGGGGCCCGCCGCCGCTTGGAGGCCAGCAGGGCCAGGGCGTCGCCGGGGTCCATGGCCAGGGCGGCCATGAGCTCCTGCTTGTCGTTCACCCCCCGCTGGGCGCTGGCCTCCCGGGCGATGACCCCTTTCTCCGCCAACAGCCGCAGGGCGGGGCCCGGGTCGGACACGCCGAAGGCGGTGCGGATCTTCCCGACCTCCGCCCAGCCCCCGTTGGCAAACAGCAGCTCCACCAGCTTCCGGGCCTGCCCGGACTCCCCCGCCGCCTCATAGGCCGCCTCCCGGTCCACGCCCGGGGCCAGCCGCCAGCAGTCCTTCAGGGAAAACCACAGCCCCGCCGGCAGCATCACCCGCAGGGCGTCGTATACCGTGCAGAAGTAGTGTTCCCGCATCCACAGGGCCGTCTGGACAGCGGCGGCGTCCAGCAGGGGCTCCTCGTCCAGCATGGCCTGGATGGATTTCAGCTTTTCCGTATCCTCCCGCCGGCCCAGGGCCAGCACGATGCCGTCGCACAGCCTGCTCCCCCGGCCGAAGGGCACCGCCGCCCGCATTCCGGGCCGGAGCCGCCCCTCCAAAGCGGGGGGGACCAGGTAGTCATAGGGCCGGTCGATGGCATAGGTAGCCGCGGACACGGCGATTTTCGCGATGCAGGCCCCCTGTTCCATCTCCCAGCCCCCCTTCATCCTAACGTCCAAAGGGCAAGCAGTTCTCCCGCTTGCCCTTTGGGGTCACTCCTCTTCGTTCCGGGCGGCGGATTCCGCCTCCGCCTCCTCCACGGTCAGCGTGCCGTCGGCCACCTCCTGGATGGCCAGGGACACCGCCTTCTCCTCCAGAGGCTCCCCGGAGGCCTCCGACTCGCTGGACAGCTTTCTGGCCCGGCTGGCCACCAGATTCACCAGCATATAACGGCTGGGCACCTGCGCCAGCAGGTCCTTGATGGGGGGATAGAGCAGCATAAATATCCTTCCTTTCGATGTTACAGTCAATCCTGGCCGGTGATGCTCTGGACCAGGTGGATGCGCTTCCGGGCGCGGCACTGCTCCGCCCGGAGGATGGACTGGATCTCCTGGGCGGCGTTCATCACCGTGTCGTTCACCACCAGGTAGTCATACCGCACGCACTCCCGGCACTCCTGCCGGGCCTTCTCCAGGCGGCGCTGAATCACCGCCTCTTCGTCGGTATTGCGCCGGTGGAGGCGGCGGGACAGCTCCTCAATGGAGGGAGGGATCAGGAAAATCAGCACCGCCTCCGGGCAGCGCTCCCGCACCTTGGCCGCGCCCTGGACCTCAATGTCCAGCAGCACGTCCACCCCCCGGTCCAGCTGCTCCCGGATCACCTTCAGCGAGGTGCCGTAATAGTTGCCCACATACTCGGCATACTCCAGCAGCTCGTCGGCGGCAATCATCCGTTCAAACTCCTCCCGGGATACGAAGTTGTAGTTCACCCCGTCCTCCTCCCCGGTGCGGGGCGGACGGGTGGTAAAGGACACCGAGAAATGAATGTCCCTGCGGGTGCTCAGCAGCTCCGAAATCACCGTGCTCTTCCCCACCCCGGAGGGGCCGGACAGCACAATCAGTTCTCCCCGTGTTTTTTTTTGCGGCGCGCTCATGGCGTCTCCTCCTCTGCTTCCCCGGCGGGCTGGAACCGGGCGGATACCTGCCCCGTGGGCAGGGACGACCACACCACATGGCCGCTGTCCATCACCAGCACCGCCTGGGTTTTGCGGCCGAAGCTGGCGTCGATGAGCATTCCCCGCTCCCTGGCCTCCTGTCCCAGCCGCTTCACCGGGGCGGAGTCCGGGCTGACGATGGCCACCACCCGCCGGGCGGATATCATGTTGCCGAACCCGATGTCAACCAGCTGCATGGCCGTCACTCCAAATTCTGGACCTGTTCGCGGATCTTCTCGATCTCCGCCTTCATGTCCACCACCTTGCGGGTGATCTCGATGTCGCTGCATTTGGAGCCGATGGTGTTGGCCTCCCGGTTGAACTCCTGGATGAGGAAGTCCAGCTTCCGGCCCACCGCGCCCCCGGCGGCCAGCAGCTCCCGCAGCTGGCCCAGGTGGCTGTGGAGGCGGACCGTCTCCTCGTCCACCGCCACCTTGTCGGCGAAGATGGCCGCCTCGGTGAGCAGCCGTCCCTCGTCGATCTGGGTGTTCTGGAGCACCTCTCTCATTTTGGCCTCCAGCCGGGCCCGGTAGTCGCTCACCGTCTGGGGGGAGCGGGCCTTGATCTCCCCCAGCAGCCGTTCGATGGTATCCGCCCGGCCCAGGATGTCGGCGGACAGCCGCCCGCCCTCCACGGCCCGCATGGCGTTGAAGTCCTCCACGGCCCGGCCCAGCACCGCCAGCAGGCGCTCCTTCATCTGGTCCAGGTCCTCCTCCTCCTTCTCCACCGTGAGCACATCGGGAAAACGGGCCAAATCGGTGGGGTAGTACTCCCGCCGGACCTTTCCGCCCCCCAGGTCGTGGAGATTGTACAGCGCGTCGATATAGCTTTTTGCCAGCGCCTCGTTGACCGTGACCACCGTGCCGTCCCCGCCGGACCGGACGATGGTGACGAACACGTCCACCTTGCCCCGGGCCACGGCGCTCTGGATCTTGGACTTCATGGCCTCCTCCGCGAAGATATACGCCCGGGGCATCTTCACCGCGCAGTCCAGATAGCGGTTGTTCACCGAGCGCAGCTCCACGGTGATCTGAACGCCGTCGAAAGTCTCCTCGCCCCGGCCGTAGCCGGTCATGCTTTTCACCATTTCACTCACCTGCTTCTTCTAATGGGCCGCCTGCCGGGCCCGGTTGATATACACCGCGATCAGCCGGCTGAAGCCGTAGTCGTACAGGGCGAATACGATGTTCGCCGCCGGATAGAGGGCCCACGGGGAGCCTCCCAGCACCTCGGGCAGAGAACCCGTCACCGCCCCCATCATGGTCAGATAGATCAGGGTGAAGGAGGCGTTGAAAAAGGCCAGCTTCACCAGCAGCTCCGCCGGCCGTCTCTTCAGCCGTTCCGCCAGCGACTTGACCATGGGGTACAGTCCGAAGAGGGCGGCGAACAGCAGCGCGCAGAACTTGTCCGGCGCCAGCAGAACGGACAGGACGGACGCCCCCGCCCAGCACAGGAATCCCGCCTTGAGGCCCACCGAGATCACCGCCGCCGCGGGCAGCAGCCCCCCCAGCGCCACGATGCCCCACTGGCCTGTGGGCGCGACACAGGCCAGGTATACCAGCATAACCGCCAGCGCGCCCAAAACGGCGGGGTAGGCCACCTGTACGGCCTTGCTCTTCCGCCTCATCTCAGCGGCAGCCGCTGCACAGGCAGTTCATGCACATCAGGGTGGTACAGCAGTCCAGCCCGTCGCACTGGGCCCCCGCCATGTCCGGCTGGTAGCCGTAGCCCCCCCGCTGCATCATGCTGAACGCCTGACGGTACTCCATGTTGCCCGGGTCCATCTGCACAGCGATCTGATAGTTCTGCCGCGCCTCGTCCAGCCAGCCCCGGCGGTAGGCGATGGAGCCCATGAGGAAATACCATTCCCCGTTCCGGGCGGACGCCCCCTGGAGGATGCGCTCCGCCCCCTCCAGGTCGTTGTTCTGGATGGCCTGCCGGGCCTGGCCAAACACGCTGCCCGCGCTCTGCCGCTGCTGCTGGTAGCCCGAGCCGTAGCCATAGCCGTAGCCGCTCTGGCTCTGGGCCGCGCCGCCCGCGTAGGCGCCGCCGCCGGACCGGGACCGGGTGATGGCGTCGTAGGCCTCGTTGATCTCCTTCATCTTCTCCTCGGCCAGGTCGGCCAGGGGGTTGTTCTGGTAGTTGTCCGGGTGATACTTCCGGGCCAGCTCCCGATAGGCCCGCTTGATCTCGTCGTCGCCGGCGTCAGGGCTCACGCCCAGCACCTCGTAAGGATCTCTCATCTGATGTTCTCCTTGTATGTCTCATTTCCTTCCACCGGCCGTCCAGTACGGCATTCTGCACCGCGGGCAGGCCGGTGTACAGTACATTTTCCACCACGGGCGTCCATTCCGCCAGCTCCAGCAGCTCCGCCGCCGAGCCCGCCAGCCGCAGGGAGTGGGCCGCGGTGGTGTTCAGGTAGTCCCGCTCCTCCCGGGCCCGGCCCTGGAAGCGGGCGTCCAGGGGGTTGTACCGTCCCTGCCGCCGGTCGTCCTCCAGGTCGTCCCAGGCGTCCATCAGGTACACCCACCGCCCCAGATGGTAGAGCAGCTGGCCCATGGCCCGCCGCTCCCCCTCCCGGGGGACCGCCCGGGCCGCGCAGGCCAGTATGCCCGCAAAGGCATCCGCCGCCCGGTCCAGCTGGGGGGACCGGGCCTCCTCCAGCGCCCGCAGGCGGGCCAGCCCCTCCCGCACCCGGCCGTCGAACTCCGGCTGGGCTCCGGCGGCCCGGCGGTAGGCCCGGCGGAACAGGAACCGGGCGGCGCGCCATGGCAGGCCGGGGAAAAACCCGCGGTCGTCCACATCGTCGGACAGCTTGTGCCAGGTCAGAATGACGCTCTGGTCGGCGGCGGCGTCCAGCTGGGGGCCCGCCAGGCAGGCCCTGGCCCTCCGGAATGGGTGGGCCGGACACCGCCGGCCGCACCGCCGGCCCCCTGGCCCCGCCGTCAGCAGGATGGCCAGGAAGGTGAAATCATATTGCAGGGTGAACCGGGCCAGCAGGCCGTGGCGATCCCCCAGCGCGTGGCACAGCCCGCAGTAAGCGCTCTGATAGGCGTCCCGCTGTTCCGGACTCATCCGGTCCAGAGCGGGGCGGACGTAGCCGAACACCTCACTGCTCCCGGACCAGGGAGATTGCAATCGTGCTTCCGCCGGGGTTGAGCACGCCCACATCGCCCACGGTGCCGGTGCTGTACAGGCGGATGCTGGCCGGCACGGTGTACCGCCCCTCGGCCTGATTGATGTTTCTCAGGTCGGCCACCACCTGGATGTTCTCCTCCGTCAGCTCGTCCAACAGCGCCTTGGTCCCCCGCACCTTCACCTGGACGGCCTGAGTGATGATATCCGCCCGCCAGCCCTCGGGCGCGCCGATGGCGCTGATGCGGCTGGTCACGTCAAAGGTGCGGGTTTCCACCCGCTTCGTCACATGGATGCCCGCCTTCACCTCGTTGACGCCGCTGAGGTTTTCCAGCTCGTCGGGCAGAGGGATGAGATAGGTCAGCTGCCCGCCGTTCTGCACATATTCGTCGTCCAGGGTGGCCAGGTCGATGGTGGCCAGGGTGATGGCCCCCTCGTTGGCCAGGGCCGTCACCGCCTCGCTGGTGCCCGCCACCATGATGGACGATGTGCTCAGCTCAATTTTCACATCGCTGGTCCGCAGGCCGCCGCCCTCGATGAGCCGCACCTCCAGGGGGATCTCCGCCGTGGCCCGGATGGGGAAGGAGGTATAGATCATGTCCACGTCGCAGGTCACGTCCAGGCCCTCCAGCGGGTCCCCGCTGGCCCCGATGAGCTGGAAGGGCATATCCTTGCCCACCTCCTCGGTCAGGTTCTGGTCGGTGACGGTCACCTTGGCATAGGCCACCTGGTTCACCAGCTCCGCCCGGCCGCTGATGGTCAGCGTGCCGGGGGAGAACCGAAAGTCGTCGTTGTCGCCGGGCAGGTAGCCCTCCTCCGCCGAGCCCTGGAACTCTCCCCGAATCTCCACGTTCTCCCGGCGCAGGAACCGGGCGATCTCCACCTCCACCGCCATGCCGCTGCTGTTCCGGGCGATGAACTCCACGTCGCTCTGGCTGACGCCGGCGGGCAGGCTGTAGGAATAGGCCACCCGCTGGGCGCCCTCCGTGTTGATGTTGGACACATTGGCGGTCAGCTTGGGCGGATTTTCGCTCAGGGTCGCCAGAATCGTGGGGGTGGCCCGTATGTTGACGCTGACCGTCACGTTGGGGTTGACAATCATCAGGCTCCGGTCCTCCAGGATATCCACCCCCTCGAAGGTGATGGGCAGATTGAAGGGATGGGTTTCCTGGTTCTCATCCCGGGAGGTCACCCACAGCCACAGGGACAGGGAAATGAGGACGGAGAGCGCCACATAGAGTATTTTGCTGTCAAGAATCTTCTTTCCCATTGGAATTATCTCCCTTGATGCCCTTGAATACGCTGGACAGCCGGGCGGCGGCGGTGGACCTGCCCTCCTCCCCGGCGTCGGGCATGAGCTCCAGGCAGAGCATCCGCTCCAGGGTCTCCGGGGACAGGTGCCGCTTGAGCATCCCGTTGATGGCCACCGAGATGGAACCCGTCTCCTCGGACACGATGGCCACCACCGCGTCGGAGTTCTCGCTGACGCCGATGCCCGCCCGGTGGCGCATTCCCAGGTCCCGGCTCAGGTTCACGTTGCCGGACAGGGGGAGCATACAGCCCGCTCCCACAATGCGCCCGTTGCGCACAATCACCGCCCCGTCATGGAGGGGCGCCTTGTTCCAGAACAGATTTTTCAGCAGCTGGGCGGACACCTGGCAGTCCAGGGTGGTGCCCGTCTTGAGCACGTCGTCCAGCAGGGTGCGCCGCTCGAACACCATCAGGGCCCCCACCTTGTCCCGGGACAGGGCGGCGTAGGCCTCCACCGTCTCCTTGATGGCGTTTTCCAGGTCGTTGCTGTAGCTCTCCGCCACAAACAGCTCCTTGATCTTGCCGCTGCCCACCTGCTCCAGGAAGCGCCGGACCTCCGGCTGGAAAATGACCACCAGCGCGATGACCCCCAGCTCCACGGCGCTGTTCAGCAGGGTGCGGACGACCCGCAGGGGAATCAGGTTGGCCAGCGCCATGGCCACCACGATGAAGGCGATGGCCTTCACCACCTGGCCGGACCGGCTGCGGCGGACAAAGCGGAACAGGTGGTAGACGCCAAAGGCGATGATGGCCATATCCACAATGTCTTTGAAGCCGATGAACTTGAGATACTCCGGCGCCGATTTCAGCGTCTGCATGATTGCCTCCATATGCGCCGCTCCTTCTTTCTCCCGAAAATGTGCGTGACAAATCATTGCCGCAATACGGCATTGTGGATATTATAGCCTATTCCCCCTGGCTTGGCAAGTGAATCGGGGAGAATTAAGAGAAAATTCACAGCGCTCCCCAGCACAAAGGGGCGCGGCGGACGCCGTGCCCCTTTGCTCAATACTTCCGGGTTTTTGACAGCTCCCTCACCGCCCGCACCGTCCGGTCCGCCTGCTCCGGGCGGTTGAACACGGAAAAGCTGAACCGAATGGTGCCGGTATCCCGGGTCCCCGCCGTGCGGTGGGCCAGCGGGGCGCAGTGCAGGCCGGCCCGCACCGCGATGCCGCGCCGGGCCAGGGCCTCCCCCGCCTCCTCGCAGTCCATGCCGCCGATGACGGCGGAGCACAGGCCGCTCTGGTCCCGGCCCCGGAACACGCTCACCCCCGGAATCCGCTCCAGCCCGTCCATCAGGCGGCGGGCCAGCGCCCGCTCCCGGCTGTGGATGGCGGCGGTCCCCGTCCGGCTGACGAATTTCATCCCCGCCAGCAGGCCCGCCGCCCCACACACGTTGTGGGTGCCCGCCTCCAGCCGGTCGGGCAGGAAATCGGGCATCTCCTGGCTGGCGGACAGACTGCCCGTCCCGCCGTAGAGCAGGGGCTGGGCCTCCCCGCCGCACAGCAGCAGTCCGGTGCCCTGGGGGCCGTACAGCCCCTTGTGCCCCGGCATGGCCACGAAGGCCGCCCCCCAGCCCTCCAGGTCCACCTGGAGCACTCCGGCGGACTGGGAGGCGTCCACGATCAGCGGCACGCCCCGCTCCCGGCACAGCGCCGCAATGCGGTCCACCGGCTGGATGAAGCCGAACACGTTGGACACATGGTTGCAGATCACCGCGTCCACATCCGGCGTCACCTCCCGCTCAAAGGCCGCGTACACCCCGTCCGGGTCAAACAGCGGCCCCGCCGCCACCCGCACCGTCACGTCCGGGATGGCGTGGAGGGGCCGGGTGACCGCGTTGTGCTCGTAGCCGGAGATCACCGCCGTCCCCCCCGGCCTCACCAGGGAGCGGATGGCAATGTTCAGGCCGTGGGTGGCGTTGCAGGTGAGGATCACCCGCTCCGGGTCGCCCACGTGGAAGAGCATGGCCGCCTGCTCCCGCATCCGGTACATCAGGTCCGCCGCCGCCATGCCCGGAGCATGGCCTCCCCGGCCCGGGCTGGCCAGATGGGTCATGGCCCAAGCCGATGCCCGGAGAACCTGGGGGGGCTTTTCCAGCGTGGTGGCCGCACTGTCCAGGTAGATCATGATTTCACCTCGCTGTACTCCCCGTCCGCAGTCTGAAGGAACACCTGCTTGGGGGCCATGCCCTCCCGGCGCAGGATGGTCAGCGCGTCGGTGAGCCGCCGTTCCGGGATGCGCACGCAGTAACCGCAGCCCTCCTTGGAGATGAGTCTGGGCGCCCGCTGGACCCAGCCGGAGATGCCCATCCGCTCCAGCACCTGGGCGGTGCGCTGGGCATAGGTGAGCGAGCGGCAGATGATGAGATAATAGACCATGAGCCCACCATTCCCTTCCTCGAATCGCTTGAGAAACGTGAAAACGCTCCTCTCAAGGCCATCATATGCCCTGGGAGGAGCGAGTGTTAACGGTCTGTTTCCTCAATCAGCGCCACGGCGTGGGCGGCGATGCCCGCGCCGCCGCCGGTAAAGCCCAGGCCCTCCTCGGTGGTGGCCTTGACGCTCACCCGGCCCGGGTCCACCCCCATAGCGGCGGCCAGCCGCTGCCGCATCAGGGAGATGTGGGGGGCCAGCTTGGGCCGCTGGGCCAGCACCGTGGCATCCACGTTGCCGATTTTGTACCCCGACTCCCCCAGCAGCTCCGACACCCGGCGCAGCAGCGCCAGGCTGTCCGCCCCCTCATAGGCGGGGTCGCTGTCCGGGAACAGCCTGCCGATGTCCCCCAGCGCCGCCGCCCCCAGCAGGGCGTCCATGACGGCGTGGGCCAGTACATCCGCGTCGGAGTGGCCCAGCAGCCCCTTCTCAAAGGGGATGTCCACCCCGCCCAGGATGAGCCGCCGCCCCTCCGTCAGCCGGTGGACATCATATCCGTGCCCGATTCTCACGGGGCCACCGCCTCCTCCGCCAGAATCTCTCCGATGAGCAGGTCCGCGGGGGTGGTGAGCTTGATGTTCCGCTCATCCCCGGCGGTGAGCGCCACCTTCATGCCCAGCCGCTCTACGGCGGCGCAGTCGTCGGTGAGCTCCGCCCCGTCGTCCAGCGCCTTTTGCAGCGCCGCCCGGATCAGGTCCCCGTCAAACACCTGGGGCGTCTGGACGGCGTACAGAGACGCCCGGTCCAGGGTGCGCTCCACCAGGCCGTCCCGGGCCGCCTTGATGGTGTCCTTCACCGGAACGGCGGGCGCCGCCGCCCCGTTTACCGCCGCCTGGGCCACGGCGTCCCCGATGACCCGGGCGGTGACAAAGGGCCGGGCGCCGTCGTGGATGGCGATGAGCTTCGCCTTGGGGCTGCACTCCAGGGTGCCCAGCCGGGCGGACTGCGTGCGGCTGTCCCCGCCCCGGATCACCTTGGTCACCTTGGACAGGCCGTAGTCCTGGCACAGCCGGGCCACATCGGGCACCAGCTCCGTCCGGGTGACCACCACCACCTCTGAGACGCAGGGGGCCTCCTGAAAGGCCCGCAGGGCCCGCACGATGACGGGCACGCCGCCCACCTCCGCCAGCACCTTGTCGAAGCCCATCCGGGTGGACGACCCTGCCGCCACCACCACCGCCGAGCAGCTGGGCCCGGCCTCTTTTTTTCGTCTGCGGAACAATCCCATCGTCCTCAACAGCCCCCATTCGTCGGTTGTCCTCTCCCCGTGCGGTCCGCCCCACCGGGGTCGCACGGGGAGCCCGTTCCATTGCATACCGCGCAAAAAGGAGCCTTACGGCCCCCTTCGCTCACATCAATGGCTCAGCACCTTGTCCACGCTGCTCTCCACCGTCTCATAGGGCAGGCTCTGGGCCAGCACCAGCTCGGAGATGAGAATCTGTTTGGCGGTGTGGAGCATCTTCCGCTCCCCGTTGGACAGCCCCCGCTGGTCCTCCCGCTGGCGCAGGCCCTTCACCACCCGGGCAACCTCCAGAAGATTGCCGCTTTTCAGCCGGACCATATTCTCCCGGTAGCGGCGGTTCCAGTTCTGGGTCATGTCCACCTCAATGCCCTCCATCTCGGACATGAGCTCCTCCGCCTCCTGGCCGGACACCACCGGGCGCATTCCGATCTCCCCGGTGTTGTCGGTGGGCACCATGACCACCATACTGCCCACCGACAGCTTCAGCATATAGTACTCCTGGAACTGTCCCGCTACCTTGCGCCGCACGATGGAGTCAATCACGCCCGCCCCATGCATGGGATGCACAACCTTGTCACCGACCTGAAACAATCCTCTCACCCCCAGAATATGTATATCTTCCCATCAATATTATACCCTTTTTTCTGTGTTAAAGCAACCAGTTTGTTAAAAATTTTCCACAAAAAAACCGAAACTTCCGGGGGTTATGGGGCGGTTTTATACCAAAGAACACTATTTTTGCCAATTTCTGTTGGGCGGGCGTAAAAAAGCCGCGGCAGCCTGAAGCCGCCGCGGCATGTCGCCCTCGTGATTTTCCAGTTGTCCGTTTACTTGTAAAACGCGTGGTTCCCGATGGTGGTCACATAGGTTTTGGTGCGGGAGGCGTAGCTGCGCAGACCGGCCGCGTTGAAGAACAGGGCGTCAGGGGTCACCTGGGCGCCGTCCAGGACAAGCTTGGCCGCCACCACCGACTCCCAGTTGGGCTCGCGGTAGATGGAGCCGCTGATGGCCGGGGTGAATTGATTCTTCTGAAACAGCACATCCTCAATGTTGTCGGGGAAGCGGGGGTTGTGCACCCGGTTCATCACCACGTTGCCCACGGCGATTTTGCCCTCCATGGACTGGTTGCCGCTCTCCGCGTTGATGATCCGGGACAGCCAGTACATGGTGTCCCCGTCATAAGTCTCGTCGCCGGAGGCCAGATAGGGCTCCGCCCCCTCCTGACGGCCCAGCAGCACCAGGTCGTTCTCCCCGTCGTAATCCACGGTCAGGTTGAACACCTGGGCCAGCTGCCGCACAGGGGCGGCCACGGCGCCGTTCAGGTCGATCAGTCCGCCCTTGACGTACAGATACCGGCCGTTGGCCACAAGGTAGGCGTCGCCCACCGCGGCCTGAAGGTCCAGGTCGGCGGTGACCACGTCCGCAGGCACCACGTCCATGCTCTGGACGGCGGCGCTCTCCGGCTCCCGGGCGGGCTCACCGCCCTGCATGCCGTCGGAGTCCACAGGGGCCTGCTGGCCCTCGCCCTCCTGGACGGCATCCACCGTCTCAGACGCCATGGGGTCCTCCCCCGCCTCGGGGGAGCCGTCCACAGGGTCCGCGGCGGGAAGCTGAGTCTCGGGCAGATCCGCGGGGACCTGCTCCTCGGGGTACAGCGGGATCACCTGGGTAACCGTGGAGGCGTTGACGCAGACAGTGCCGTTCTCCTCCTCCACCATGGCCTCCGGGTCCATCATGGACACAAAGGACCGCACCGTGACGTAACATACGCCGTCCCGGATCTCGTATTCCACTGTATCAACGGGCTCACCGTCCAGACGGACGGCGCTGTGCACCTCCTCAATCTCCGCGCTCACCACAGGGGGCTCCTCCGGCAGTTCGTCGGCGGAGGACGCGGCCAGCGCGGGAAGGACAAAGCTCACGACAGCGAGGGCGGCCAGCATCAGGCTGGTTGCTCGTGTTTTCATGAAATCTCTCCTTATTACAATTTGTTCTCAAATTGTAACCACATTGTAACTTATTCAAAACTGTTTTGCAACCTTTTCAATTCGTAAAAATAACCGAACCTCCCTTTATAAGAGGTTCGGTTATTATATATATTGCACAATTTCGACGGTTTTCAAGCCGGATCGTCTGGAATTTTCTGGAACTCATTTGTAGAACCAATGGCACCCGATGGTGGTGACATGGGTGCGGTTTTCCATGGTCCAGTGGTTATCGGTGAGCTCCGGCGCCAAAAAATACAGGCTCTCGCCCGCCGCCCGGGCCCCGTCCAGCACCAGCATGGCGGCCAGTACGCTCTCCTCCGTGGGCTCGTCGTAGACGGAGCCGTTGGCCACCGGCGCAAACTGCACCCCCCACTGCCGGTCAAAGATCACCTCCCGGATCGTGTCGGGAAACTCGCCGCTGGCCACCCGGTTGAGCACCACCGTGCCCACCGCCAGCTTGCCCAGCATGGGTTCCCCCCGGCTCTCGGCGGAGATGATCCGGCTCATCCAGTAGAGGTCCTCCTCGCTGTAGGACGCCGGACTGGGCGCGCCGTCTCCCGCCGTGAGGGTCACGCCCCGCTCCCGGTCCCAGTCCACGCTGGCCCCCAGGGCGTTTGCCAGCACCCGGACGGGCACCATGGTGGAGCCGCCCTCCAGCAGCACGCCGCCGGGAATATACAGCGCGCGGTCGTTTACCCTCAGCCACTGGTCCCCCGGCCGGGCGGTGAGAGTCACCTCTCCCGTCCTCACCCGGGCTGTGCCGTCCTCCCAGGCCACCTGGGCCCCGGGGGCCAGCGCCTGGGACACCGTGCGCAGGGAGACATAGGTGGTATCTTCCACCAGACGGGCCCCCGCCTGATTCCAGAGGTTCTCTCCGTTGACGCTCAGCACCTCCGCCGCGGAGGCGGGCAGAACCAGAGCCGCCGTCAGCGTCAATCCCAAAAGGGCTTGCCTCAATTTCATATTCGTTCACTCCTTGGGGTTGATATGGATATATTGTAACCGTTTTGTAACCATTCGGCAAGTCACAATGATTTCCATCCCAGGGAGCAGCTGTCAGGGCGCAAAAAGGCCCCCGCGAAACAGCGGGGGCCTTTTATATAAGGTAGACGCTTACCGGGCGGACTTCAGCGCGCGGGCCAGCTGGTCCGGGCAGGAGGTGGGCTTCATGCCGCAGCGGATGCCCTCCATCCGGGCTATGGCCTCCTCCACCCGCATCCCCTTCAGCAGGGCCGCCACGCCCTGGAGGTTGCCGCTGCAGCCCCCGGTCACCCGGACCGCCTGGATCACATCGTTCTCCACGTCGATTTCCATGTGGCGGGAACAGACCCCCCTGGGGGTATACTGAATGGTTTCCATCTGCATTTCTTCCTTTCTCAAATGGGTGTTATTCGTCCTCCGGGGGCCACTCCTCCCCCCGCCGCAGCGCCTCCAGCTGGGCGGAGTCCTTGTATTCCAAGCTCCGCTCCCCCGCCAGCCCCTCCACATGGTGGGTCAGCTCGTGCCGCAGAGTGGTGCGCAGCTCATCCACCCAGACCTGCCGGGGCTCGTCATATAGCAGCGCCGCAAAGGAGCCATAGTAGATGTTAACATACCGGCCCATCTCGTCACAGCAGTATTCGCCCATGATGTAGACATCCTCCCCGGCCGACCGGTCGGGGAGGGCCTCCTCCAGCAGCAGCACGCCGCCGTTCAGCTCCTGAAACAGCGCCTCGGGCAGCTCGCCGCACAGCTCGTCCAGAATATCGTTCACCTGGTCGATGGATAAAATCATGGCGGCCTCCTTTACAGCACAATCAGCCCGTACAGCTCCGCCAGCCGGTCCAGATCTCTCCGCTCCAGCCCGCCGGTGCCGTCGTAGAAGGCCCGGCCCTGGTAGACCCGCAGGGCCTCCTCCAGCAGTTCGGGCACGTCGGAGCACAGGCAAAGGGCGTCCCGGACGGCATACTGGTGCTGGGCGAAAATCTCCACGTCATCCTGGCTCTGAATGATGATTTTCACCGCTCCCACCGGGTCGTCCTCGGCGGCGATGATGTCCTCCAGCAGGTCGGGGCCGCACTCCAGCTCCTCTCCCACGTCGATGGTGGGGCTGATGAAGCGGGGGTCCGTCCCGGTGGCGCAGGGGATGGCGTCCGGGTCCCGGGGAACAGGTTCATAGGGGTATGGCTCCACCCGGTCCCCGTCCATGCGGAACAGGGGAATCCCGGCGCAGGCCGCCAGCTCGGCCATCAGCCGCCCCGCACACTCCCCGGGGCAGTCGATGCCAAAGGCGGCCGCCCCCATCCCCTCGCACACAAACAGCGCGGCCATCATGTGCACCCGTGCGGGGGACCGGCCCTCTCCGTCACAGGTCCAGCTCACCCACACAGGGCCGCAGTCCAGCTTTTTTGCCGCCAGCAGGGCGGCGCGGCACTCGGCCATGGCCGTCATGCCCCGGAGATGCACGGGGCCGCGCCCCGGCTCCAGCCGGACCCGATACGCCGCCGCCAGCTCTTCAAAGCCGCACGCTCCCAGCGGCGCCACATCCAGCCCCAGGGGGCCGGCCGTCTGCCGGAACATGGGTACGGAAGCTTCCATAGACAGCCTCACAACTCCTTTTCAAGCTTAGAACCTGTATCCACAATCTCAAGCCATCGCCTGGGCGGGCCTTTTCCCGCCGTACTTCGTTCCATTTTCTTGCCATACACCCAAGTATGCCTGCGAAAATTCGCCTCGTCCGGCGGAAAAATCCTCCGCCCATTCGGTGATTTCGGCTGTGAATACAGGTTCTTATGGTCTGTCTGACATTATAACAAATCCGGCGGCGGATGGCAAGAGCCTTTCCGAGGCGGGCAGCCCGGATCAGAGTTCCGGGCGCGGGGCGCTCTCCGCGGAGCAGCCCCGGCAATTGTCCATTTACAAATCCTGTCCCAGTTGGTATAATCATGTCAAAGCCAGTCCGCGCCCGCGGACGCCCCTGGAGGAGGAAACCGCCATGAAGCTCAAGCGTTCCGTCTGTCTGCTCTGCGCCCTGCTGCTCCTGACCCTCACCGCCTGTGTCGCGGGGGACCCGGCGCCCCCCGCAACTCCTACGCCGGAGCCCGCCGCCACGGCGGAACCCACCCCCACGCCGGAGCCCACTCCCACCCCCACACCGGAGCCCGCCTTCCATCATCCTCTCACCGGCGTGCCCTGCGAGGAGGACCTGAGCGGCAAGCGGCCGGTGGCGGTGATGCTCAACAACCTGCGCACCGCCCTGCCCCAGCAGGGCAACAGCCAGGCGGACATCATCTATGAGCTGGTGGCGGAGGGCGGCATCACCCGGATGCTGGCGGTGTACCTGGAGCCGGAACAGCTGGGCCTGGTGGGCTCGGTGCGCTCCGCCCGCCAGTATTACTGGGAGATCGCCCAGGGCCATGACGCGGTGTACATACACGCCGGGGGCAGCCCGGAGTTTTACAACACCAAGGACAGCAGGGGCCTGTTCACCGTGGACGGCGTCCGGGGCTACTACTCCGGCAAGGACGCCGGGATGTTCTGGCGGGACCGGGACCGGGTGGCCGGCCATCACTATGATTTTGAGCACTCTCTGCTCACCTCCGGCGAGGCCATCGCCAATATGCTGGCTCAGCGGGAGCTGACGGAGCACACCGAGGGCTATGTCTACGAGATGGCCTTTACCGACGAGGGCGCCCCCGCCGGGGGCGTGGACGCCGCCGCCGTCACCGTGCCCTTCGGCTCCAAGACCAGCGCGTTCCGCTACGACGCCCAAAGCGGCCTTTACAACGTGGAGGAGTACGGGGAGCCCTACGTGGACGGCAACGACGGCAGCCAGGTGGCCGTGACCAACCTGATCGTGCTCCAGACCACCTATGTGGTGCAGGACAACGCGGGCCGGGTGAAGGTGGGGCTGGAGTCCGGCAAGGGCTGGTTTGCCTGCGGCGGACGGATGATCCCCATCACCTGGGAGAAGGGCGGGCCCAACAGCCAGTTCCGCTATTTCACCGAATCGGGCGCTCCCCTGGCGCTGGGCCGGGGCACAAGCTATGTATGCGTCATCCCCACCAGTCAGGCCCCCACGGCGGAGTGAGCCCGGCTCCGGTCAAAAAAAATTTTCCAGCATAGCGGCCAACGTCCGGCACAAACTATCTCCGTGACCACAAAAGCGGGCTCTTTCCCGCTCAAAGGAGGTTTGTACCGTGTTCCTGGACAAGATCGCCCTGGCCCTGTCCATCATCGGCGGGCTGAACTGGGGATGCATCGGGCTGTTCAATTTCGACCTGGTGGCGTTCCTCTCCGGCGGCTCCGGTACCTGGCTGGCCCGGATCATCTACACCGTCGTGGGCCTTGCGGCGCTGTGGTGCCTGACGCTTCTGTTCCGCACTGAGGACAACCACGCGAGACACAGCCACGCCTGACCGCGGCACACAGAAATTCCCGGCGCAAACGCGCCGGGAATTTTTTCATTCCTTCCTCTTCTCAACGCAATTCCGTCCGGAATTTCCCCTGGTTGACCAGAATCACCCCGTAGCCCACCCGGGCGTGAATCCCCCCGGCGGTGCCGGGATTGAACAGCCATACCCCCCGGTCGGGCATATTCAGCGCGTCGTGGGTGTGGCCGAAGCAGACCACGTTCACCTTTTTCTCCCGGGCCGACCGGGCCAGCTGGTCCGTACCGCTCTTCACCCAGTACCGGTGGCCGTGGGTCAGCAGGAACTTCACGCCCCCCGCCTCCACAATCAGCTCGTCCGGGGCGCTGTCCCAGTCGCAGTTGCCCCGCACCAGCTCCATGGGCACATTCGGATAAGCGTCCATCAGCGCCTGGCCGTCCCGGTAATGGTCGCCCAGAAAAAACACCCGCTGCGGACGCTCCTTTTCAACGGCCTCCATCATAGGGCCCAGCCGTCCATGAGAGTCTGAGAACACTAAAATCTTCATATTGTTCACCATCCCCTCCGTCTCACATATACTGAAATGAACGGAGGGATCACCTATGCCGAATTTTGACGAACTGCTCAAGGGAAAAGAGGCCAGCCGCCTGATGAAGGACCCCGCCAAGCTGGAACAGCTGCGGGACGCGCCGGAGACCCGGCGGGTCTTTGACATGCTCAGCCAGAGCGCCGGGGACCTGGAGTCCGCCGCGCAGCGGGCCGTCAAGGGGGACGCCGCCCAGCTCACCGAGGCCATCCGCCAGCTCATGCGGGACCCGGAGGGGGCAAAGCTCCTCCAGAAGATGAAGGACAGCTTGCATTAATCCGCCGCACAGGGAGGGGACATCATGGGCGAACTGGAGGAAAAACTGGAAAGCATTCTGGGCAATCCCCAGGCCATGGCCCAGATTATGTCCCTGGCCCAGTCGCTGAGCCCGGGCGGAGCGGGGCAAGCGGACGCCCCGGACCAGAATCCGGCGGAAGCCCCGCCGCCTCAGGCCGGGGAGGACGCGCCCCAGCCTGCCGCCGCCCCGGCGTCCGCCGGGTCCGGCGGCGGGCTGGGGGGACTGCTGGGCGGGCTGAACGCTCTGGACCCGGCGATGCTGTCCGCCGCCGCCGGCCTCATCGGCCAGTTCGCCGACGGGGGAGACGACAAACGCACCGCCCTGCTCAACGCCCTGCGGCCTTTTGTGAAGGAACAGCGGTATGCCAAACTGGACAAGGCAATCCAGATTGCCAAGCTGTCCCGGCTGATCCGCTCAGGGCTGGAGCTGCTCCGCGCCCGCAAGGAGGACCGCCATGTATAACCAATATCTGGACGGCGGGAGCTTTGTCCTTCTGGACCCGGAGCCTCAGCCCCACGGCCAGGCCCGCCGGAACCCCTCCGGCCGCAGCCCGGAGCAGGGCCCCATGTCCGGCGGCGCCCACCGCTCCCCGGAGCCCATCCGCTCCAAAAACGACCTGGTGGGAGAGGTCACCCGGGGGCTGAGCCAGCTGCTGGACGGCGTGCTGAAGCACTTCTCCCTGGAAAAGTTTGACACCGGAGACATTCTGCTGGTGCTCATCATTCTGTTTCTCTATCTGGAGGACGGGGACAACCTGGAGCTGGTCATCACCCTGGCGCTGCTGCTCCTGCTGGGTCTGGACGATGGAGAGGCGCAGGAATAGGCCCTCACTCCCCCGGCCGGTGGAGCTCCGTTCCGTCGGGCAGCGTGAACACCCCGCCGGTCTGATCCAGAGGGCTTACCACGTCCCGGGAGCTCATGGTATACACCATGTCCCCCTCCTTTTCCATCTCCGCCGCCACCAGCAGCCCGCTGCCCACCGATATCCAATAGCGCTCGGTATAATCTCCCGGCGTCTTTGCCTCTACGTATACGCAGGGCTGCCCGTCCCGCTCCTCATAGCCGGCGGCGGTCAGGTCTTTCTTGTTCAGCGCCAGCACGTCCTCATAGGTGGGCAGGCGCTGGCCCAGGTCGGCGGACCGCCGGTCCGCCGGGCCGGAGTACACCTGGGGGCCGCTGTCGTACCACAGCCACAGGGTGTCCTCCCCCACCACGGTGTGCTCCACCGAGCCGGAGGACAGCACGGCGTCGGAGCGGACCCAGCCTCCGTCCGCCCACACCTGGGCCGTCACCGTCCCCACCGGCCGTCCGGCGGAAAAATACTCCACCACCACCGTGCGCCGGTAGCTCCCGTACCGCTCCAGATCCGCAATCAGGCTCTGCACCGTCCGGGGGGTGACTTCCACCACAATCCCGCCGGGCTGGCCGCTCTCCTGTCCCACCGGGTCCAGGCTCTGAGCGGCGTCCGGATTGGCCAGCTCCAGCCGCGGGGTTGGGGCAAACAGGTTGAGGCAAAAGCTGTACAGCACCGCCGCCAGCACCACCACAATGATGAGCACCGCCATCACCGTGCGTTTTTTGTCCTCCATTTCAGCTGCGGAACGGCTCCGGAGACTGTGCGCTCCGGCCAAAATGACAGACAATCGCGTCCGCGATGCGGCGGCAGGCCCGCCCGTCCCCATAGGGATTGGCGGCATGGGCCATCTCCGCATAGGCGGCGGGGTCATCCAGCAGCTCATCCGCCATGGCCGCGATGACATCCCGGTCCACCCCCGCCAGCTTTGCCGTGCCCGCCTGGATCGCCTCCGGCCGCTCCGTCTCCCGGCGCAGGACAAGCACCGGCTTGCCCAGGGCGGGGGCCTCCTCCTGGAGCCCCCCGGAATCTGTCAGCACCAGATAGCTGCGGGCCATCAGGTTGTGCATCTCCTCCACGTCCAGCGGCGCGATGAGATGGATGTTCTCCACTCCGTCCAGGTGCCGGTGGGCGCACTCCTGGACCACAGGACTCAGATGCACCGGATAGACCAGCTCCGCGTCCGAATGGGTCCGGGCGATCCGGACCAGGGCGGACATGATGTCCTCCATGGGCCGGCCATAGTTCTCCCGCCGGTGGCAGGTGACCAGCACCACCTTTTTCTGTTGGTAGTCCAGCCGGTTCAGCACATCCTCCGCAAAGCGGAACTCCTTTACAACCGTGGTCTGGAGGGCGTCGATCACCGTATTGCCCGTGACGTACAGCCCCTTCGTGATGCCCTCCGCCTCCAGATTGCGGCGGTTGGCCCAGGTGGGGCAGAAGTGCAGCTCGGCCAGCCGCCCCACCATGGAGCGGTTCATCTCCTCCGGGAAGGGGGAGTACCGGTCCCAGGTCCGCAGGCCCGCCTCCACGTGGCCTACGGCGATCTGCTGGTAGAAGGCGGCCAGCGCCCCCGCAAAGGTGGTGGAGGTGTCGCCGTGGACCAGCACCAGGTCGGGCCGCACCTGATGAAACACCTTTTCCAGGCCCAGCAGGCACTTGGATGTGATGGTGGACAGGGTCTGTCCGGCCTCCATAATGTCCAGGTCGAACTGGGGCTTCAGCTTGAAAATGTCCAGCACCGAGTCCAGCATCTGCCGGTGCTGGGCCGTCACGCAGCACAGGCTCTCGATCTCTTCCCGCCTCTCCAGCTCCTTCACCAGGGGCGCCATCTTGATGGCCTCCGGCCGGGTGCCGAATATGGTCATCACCTTCAGCTTATCCATGGCTGTCCTCCTCCTTCCCCTCCGCGGGAGCCGGGGCCTCTTCCGGAGCCGGGGCCTCTTCCGGAGCCGGGGCCTCTTCCGGAGCCGGGGCCTCTTCCGGAGCTGGAACCTCTTCCGGGCCCTCCTCCGGCGTCTGCCCGCTATGGGGGCCGTTGGGCAGGAACACCCGCCACGCGATCACCGCCGCCGCCCCCATGGCCAGCAGGAACACCATGGCCTTCACCGCGTTGGCGGCGGTGAGCACCACGGCGGACAGGCCCAGGATGGCGGAGATGACGTACAGCACCCCCACCGCCTGCTTCTGGGAGAAGCCCATGTCGATAAGCCGGTGGTGGACATGGCCCCGGTCGGGCTTCATGGGGCTCTGCCCGTGGGACACTCGCCGCACCACGGCAAAGCACACGTCGAAAATGGGCAGCCCCAGCATCAGGAAGGGCACCACAAAGGAGATGATGGCGGACTGCTTGAACATCCCCTCCACCGACACGGTGGCCATGATGAAGCCCAGGAAGGTGGCCCCCGTGTCCCCCATGAAGATCTTGGCCGGGTTGAAGTTGTAGGGCAGGAAGCCCATGCACGCCCCGGCCAGCGCCGCCATCATGACGGCCACGTCCACCTCGCTCACCAGCAGCGCGATGACCAGCATGGTGGCCGCGCTGATGGTGGACACGCCGCAGGCCAGGCCGTCCAGGCCGTCGATGAGGTTGACGGCGTTGGTGATGGCCACGATCCAGATCACCGTAAAGGGGATGGACAGCACCCCCAGCTCCCAGAAGGGGTCGGGACTGAAGATATTGGGGTTGGACAGCACCTCGATCTTGTTGCCCGACAGCACGGCGATGAGGGCCGCGCCGATCTGCACCAGGAACTTGGGCTTGGCGGGCAGGGCGTAGATGTCGTCGAAAATGCCCAGCACCACGATGACCACCGCGCCCAGCAGCATCCCCCGCTTCTCCCCGTCCAGGGGGACGAACAGCAGCATGGCGGTCAGGAAGCCGAAAAAGATAGCCAGCCCCCCCATCCGGGGGATGGGATGGTCGTGCATCCGCCGGCCGTCCTTGGGCACGTCCACCGCCCCCACCTTCACCGACAGCGCCTTGACCAGCGGCGTGGACGCGAAAGCCACCGCCGCCGCCAGCCCCAGGGCCAGCAGAACGGTCCAGATCTCCTGGGAGGTCATGATCTTACTCAAATTCATAAACGGAATTTCGCTCCTTTGCGGGGCGGCCCGGCTGTGCCCGCCGTCCCTCTCTCTGTCTTAGGCCGTCCGCCGGAGGCGTTTCCCGAGACATCTATTGTGTCGTTCACCGGGGCAGGAAGCCCACCTTTTTGTACACCTTATGCAGGGTCTTGTCAGCGACGCGCTCCGCCTTCTCCGCCCCGGCGCGGTACACACTCTCCAAATACGCCTTGTCGGCCAGCAAACGCTCCGTCTCCTCCCGGATGGGGCGCAGGGTCTCCACCACCGCCTCGCCCACGGCGGGCTTGAACACGCCGTAGCCCTTGCCGTCGAACTCCCGCTCGATCTCCTCATAGCTCTTGCCGGTGGCGGAGGCGTAGATCTGCATCAGGTTGGACACGCCGGGCTTGTGCTCCGGGTCGTACCGCACGCAGTGCTCGGTGTCGCTGTCGGTGACCGCCCGCTTGAACTTCCGGGCGATGTCCTCCGGCTTCTCCATCAGGAACACGCAGCCCTCGGGCTGGGACTTGCTCATCTTGCTGTCCGGAGTGGACAGGCTCATGATCCGGGCGCCCACCTTGGAGATGTAGGGCTCGGGCACTTTGAGCACGTCGCCGTACACGCCGTTGAAGCGGTTGGCGATATCCCGGCAGATCTCCACGTGCTGCTTCTGGTCCTCCCCCACGGGGACGAAGTCGGGCTGGTAGAGCAGGATGTCCGCCGCCATCAGCACCGGGTAGGTGAACAGCCCAGCGTTGATGTTGTCGGCATTCCGGGCGGACTTGTCCTTGAACTGGGTCATGCGGGACAGCTCGCCGAACATGGTGTAGCAGTCCAGCACCCACGCCAGCTGAGCGTGGGCGGTGACGTGGGACTGGATGAACAGCACGCACTTGTCCGGGTCCAGCCCGCAGGCGATGTACTGGGCGATGAGGGTGAGCACCCGCCTGCGCAGCTGGGCCGGGTCCTGGCGTACGGTGATGGTGTGCAGGTCCGCCAGGAAAAAGTAGCAGTCAAACTGGTCGATCATCTCCGGCCAGTGGCGCAGGGGGCCCAGATAGTTGCCGATGTGCAGCTCCCCGCTGGGCTGGATGCCGGAGAGCATCACTTTTTTATTCCCGTTTTCCATTCCAATCACGCCCTCACTCGGCTTCTGCCGTCAGATATTCGGTGATATCCACCGGCTGGGCGTCCGACCACAGCCGCTCCAGGCCGTAGAACTCCCGCCCCTCCTCGGTGAAGATGTGGACCACCACGGAGGAGTAGTCCATCAGTGTCCACTGGCCGCCCCGGTGGCCCTCGATGTGGTGGGGCTCCTCCCCCGCCTTGGACAGGGCCTCCTCCACCGCCTCGGCCAGCGCCCGCACTTGGGTGTTGGAGCTGCCGCTGCAAATGATGAAGTAGTCGGCCAGGGTGGTCTGGTCCGCGGTGCGCAGCACCTTGATGTCCCTGCCCTTTTTATCGTCCAGCGCCTTTACGGCGATTCCGGTCATTTCCCGCTCGTTCAGCATAGTATCTTCTCCTTTTCCGTTTCCGTCAATCTGTGGTGTATCCCCAGTCCATCCCCGCCGTGTCCCCGCCGGGGTCCGAGGCGCCGTTCTGGGGCAGCAGCCAGCCGGGGATGGTCTCCGCGGGGTCCGGGTCCGCCGGCTGGCCGGGCTGGTCCGGCTGGGCGGATACGCCCGGCACGGGCTGGCTGGCGGAGGGCTCCCCGCTGGTCACAGGGCCGCTCTCGGAGGGCTCTCCGCTCTCCAGGGGACCACTCTCCGCCGGCTCCGGCGTGTCCGCCACCGGCGGATAGCCCAGGGAGGGCTCGGCCAGCCGCCCGGTGCTGGACCGCAGGGAGCCGTCTCCCGCCGGGCTCATCAGGTCCAGCTGGCGGATGGTCACCTGCTCCACGTAGGGGTTCAGCTTCTCGTTGATCAGGGTGAGCAGCTCGTTCTGGAGGGGATAGACAAAACTGCGGCTCTGCCCCGCCGCGCCGTAGCTGCCCAGGGCGTTGGGCATGGTGCAGAACTCCACGTCGTCCACCTGGAGCCCGCCGAACACCGCCGACTGGGCAAACCACAGCATTTCTTCCACACTCAGGTCGCTCTCCACCCGGCTGTTGAACAGGTCGATGAGCTGGCCGATGCGGAACAGGTTCTGAATCTGGAGGGTCTGCTTCAGCACCGCCTTCAAAAACGCGTGCTGGACGTTCAGCCGCTCCAAATCCCCCACGGAGGTCACCGTGCTGCCCGGCTTGATGGGCACGCCGGGGTTGTTGTGCCGCCAGCGGACAATCATCATGGCGTCCCGGCCCATCATCTGCCGGTAGCCCTGCTCCTGGTAGATCTCCAGATCCTGGGCGGGGTCATAGTACTCCATGTGGTAGGGGTTGTCGAACCAGACGCCGCCGATGGCGTCCACCATCTCGCCCACCAGCTCCCAGTCGATGCGCACATAGAAGTCGGGAACAAAGCCCACCAGCTCGGACACCTCGGTCTTCAGCGCCTGCACGCCGTCATCCCCCTGGCCGTAGACGTTGTACACGGCGTTGAGCTTCTTGGCGTCGATACCGGGCTTGGCGCTGGAGTTGATGAGGGTGTCCCGGGGAAGGGACATGACGGTGGCCCGCTGGTTGGTCACGTCGTAGGTGGCCACCATCATGGTGTCCGTCAGGCCGGAGGCCACGTCCGAGCCGAAGATCAGGACGGTGAAGATGTCCTCGCTCCTCCGCTCTCCCCCCGCCTTGGGCTCCACCGCCTCAAAGCCCAGGGTGGGCTCCGGCGTGGCGTCGGGGGACGGGGACTGTTTCACCCCCTGGGAGTGGTCCGGCCCCGGCGGGGTGGGGATGGTGGGCTTTTTCACCCAGCGGTTGTAGAACACCACCAGCGCCGCCGCGATGACCATCACCGCCGCCAGCGCGATCATCAGGATCATGATCCGCTTCTCTTTTTTCTTCTGGAGCTGGGCGGCGGTCAGAATGGGGGGAGTCCTTTTCTCCAGCCGCTTCCCTGGCCCCTCATGGCTGTGCCCTTCCTCATTTATCTTTCTGGACTGGTCGCTCATGCTCAATTTCCCTTCCCATAGTATTCATAGGCCGCTCTGGTGTCGTGGTGGAGCTCCTTGTCCCGCCGGACCATCTCCTGGACGGACAGGGACGCGCCCATGGCCACCGCCCCGTCCAGGTCGGTATAGGCCAGCCGGCGCAGCTCCTCCACCTCGGGGAAATCCCGGTTGGGCTCCATGTAGTCGGCGATGTACAGCAGCTTTTCCTCCAGACTCATCCCCGCCCGGGCGGTGGTGTGGTAGAGGATGGCGTCGTAGATGTCGTCGTATCCAAAGACGTATTTGGCCAGCGCCGCGCCGCTCTTGGCGTGGAGCAGCTTGTCGGTGGCCCGCTCCAGGGGGCACAGCTCCACGCCGTACTTTGCGCAGATGTCCAGGTGCTCCTGGACGGAGAGGTATTTGGTGCAGTCGTGGAGGATGGCGGCCCGGCGCATCCGCTCCTCGTCCGCCCCCCAGCGCCGCGCCAGCCGGGCGGCCTCCTCCTCGCACCCCCGGATGTGGGCCAGCCGCCGGGCGTACACCATGGAGTAGGACACGCACCGCAGGTCGTCCAGGCTCAGCCCCTTCAGGCCGGCGTGGGTCCCGTATAGTGTTTCCCGCAAAATGTAACCATACACCGCTTCCGGCAAATATTCCCGTCCCTCTCCCCGGGCCAGCAGCTCCCGCAGGCGGGTGGACGAGATATCCACCAGCCCGGGAATAACAATGGTGGCGATTTTTGCCTGGGGGTAGGTCCTTTGCAGATACTCCCGCTGGGGGGCGAACACCGCCTCGCCGTCCGCCTCGGTGCGGCCGAAGGCGCACACCCCCGCCAGCCGCAGGATGCGCTCCGGCTCCCGCCACTGGTGGAGGGTGAGGAACATATCCGTCCCCATCAGCAGCCACAGCTCGTCCCCCGGCCAGCGGGCGGCGGCCTGCTCCAGGGTGTCGGCGGTGTAGCTCTTCCCCGCCCGGTGGACCTCCACATCCCACACCTCGGTGCGCTCCGGCATGAGCAGCTGGTCGGCGGCGATGGCGGTCAGCTTGAGCCGCTGGTCCGGGCCGGGGCTGCCGGGGGCCAGCTCCTTGTGGGGCGGGATGCCCGCCGGAATGAACACCAGCCTGTCCAGCTCCAGGGCCGCCATGGCCGCCCGGGCCGCCGCCAGGTGCCCCAGGTGGGGGGGGTTGAAGCTGCCGCCGTAGATGCCGATCTTCAATGGGACCACCCTCTCTAAAAAAGTTTAGGGGATGCCTATTTCACCAGCTTGATCCGTTGTCCCCGGCCTTTCTCCCCGCCCCTTCGGGCGGGGAGAAAGACCCTATTTTACCAGCTTGATCCGTTGTCCCCGGCCTTCCTCCCCGCCCCTTCGGGGCGGGGAGGAAGGCACTATTTTACCAGCTTGATTCTCTTATCCCGGGGCTTGCCATGGGTTTCCCGGTACAGCACAAACTTTGTGCCGATCACCTGGACCACCTGGCTCCGGGTGGCCCGGGCCAGCTCCTCCGCCCCCTCCCGGGGGGACAGGGGGCAGTTCTCCAGCACCCTGCCCTTGATGAGCTCCCGGGCCTCCAGGGCGTCGTCCGCCTGCTTGGTCAGGTTGGGCCCGATACCGTCCTTGCCGATGTGGACGATGGCGTCCAGCTCGTTGGCCAGGGAGCGCAGCTGGGCCCGCTGCTTACTTGTCAAATCCACGAATTATTCCTCTCTCTCCAACAGTCGTTACAGGATAGCTCCCCTCACCCGCCAGATACTGCTGAAGCTGCTCCTGGAACAGCTTTAACGCGGTGCCCCGGTGGGAGATGGCGTTCTTCTCTTCGGGGGAGAGCTGGGCAAAGGTCTTTTTCAGCTTGGGCAGGAAGAACACCGGGTCGTAGCCGAAGCCGCCCTCCCCCATAGGGGCGAAGGCGATGGTGCCGGGGCACTCCCCCCGGGCCGTCAGCACATCCCCGTTGGGGAAGCAGCAGGTGATGACGGACACGAATTTCGCCGTCCTGGGCTGGCCCGCCGGCATACTGGACAGCAGCAGGCGGTAGCGCCCCCCGTCGTCCAGCCCCTCGCCGCCGTACCGGGCGGAGTACACACCGGGAGCGCCGTTCAGCGCGTCCACGCACAGGCCGGAGTCGTCGGCGATGGCGGGCAGGCCGGACGCCTCCATCACCGCCTTCGCCTTCAGCAGGGAGTTCTCCTCAAAGGTGGTCCCCGTCTCCTCCACGTCCACGTCCACGCCCGCGTCCCTCTGGAGGCACACCTCCACCCCCATGCCGGACAGGATCTCGTTCATCTCTTTGAGCTTCTTTTCATTTTTGCTGGCCAATACCAGTTTCATATCTCACAGCTCCCACGGGTCCTTTTCCCCAAAATTTTTCTTTTTCCTCCGCGTTTTTTCCTCTTCACGGCGGGCCTCCCACTGCTGTTTGGCCGCGCCCAGCTTCTCTGAGGCCGTGTCCAGCGTCCGGCGCAACATCTCCGCCGCGCCCTCGATCTCAGGCACGGGTATTACAATCTGACGGCAGCCGGGGCAGAAAAGCCCCTTGATCTCTCCGCCGAAGAAGCCGTTCAGCGGGACGTCCGCCCCCCAGGCCGAATCCTCCGCGCCGCTGTCCACCCACTTCAACTGACTCCCGGAAGGGATCGCGCCCTCCCGCATTTCCCCGCCGCAGAACGGACAATCCATGGCGCTCCCCCTCTTTCATCTATTCTTTTTATTATACACCGGCCGCTGGAAAAATTCATTACAGGAGTGTAAATATTGTCAGAACCTGTATTCACAGCCGAAACCATCGGATGGGCGGAGAATTTTTCCGCCGGACGAGGCAAATTTTCGCAGGCACACTTGGGTGTATGGCAAGAAAATGGAACGAAGTATGGCGGGAAAAGGCCCGCCCAGACGGTGGCTTGAGGTTGTGAATACAGGTTCTCATATCAGCGCCTCCACGAAGGAGGCCGCGTCGAAGGGCTGAAGGTCGTCCACGCCCTCCCCCACCCCGGCGAACTTGACGGGCACCCCCAGCTCCTTGGCAATGGCGATGACGATGCCGCCCTTGGCGGTGCCGTCCAGCTTGGTGAGCACGATGCCGGTGACGCCCGCCGTCTTGGAGAACTCCTTGGCCTGGATCAGGCCGTTCTGGCCGGTGGTGGCGTCCAGCACCAGCAGGGTCTCCCGGCTGGAGTCGGGGCACTCCCGGTCGATCACCCGGGAGATCTTGTTCAGCTCGCTCATGAGGTTGGCCTTGTTCTGGAGCCGGCCGGCGGTGTCCACCAGCACCACGTCCGCCTTGCGGGCCTTGGCGGCGGACAGGGCGTCGTACACCACGGCGGCGGGGTCCGCCCCCTCGTGCTGCTTCACGATGTCCACCCCCGCCCGGTCCGCCCAGATGGTGAGCTGCTCGGCGGCGGCGGCCCGGAAGGTGTCCCCGGCGCACAGCACCACCTTGCGGCCCACCCGCTTCCAGTGGGCGGCCAGCTTGCCGATGGAGGTGGTCTTGCCCACCCCGTTCACCCCGATGAACAGCACCACCGCGGGCTTGCGGCTCATATCCACAAAGGCGCCCCCCAGATCCAGGTACTCCGCCAGGATCTCCCGCATGCACACCCGGGCCCCCTCGGTGTTCTTGATCTTCCGCGCCTTGCAGCGCTCCCGCAGCTCTTCCACCGCCTCCATGGTGGTTTCCGCCCCCAGATCCGCCATCACCAGGGACTCCTCCAGCTCGTCGTAAAAGTCGTCCGTCAGCTCGGAAAAGCCGTTGAAAATACCGATCTTCTTGATCTTGTCAAAAAAACCCATGGGGAACCTTCCTTTTTATTGTAGTTTGGGGTTTGGCGTCTTGCAGCGGGGGCACTTGGCGTCGTCCAGGTCGTGGACGCAGCCGCAGACGGGGCAGGTGGTCTGGGCGATGTGGTCCTCCTCCCAGTCCTCCCCCGCCGGACCGCCCCCGTAAAAGTCCAGCTTCCGGCAGCTGGGGCAGCCCCAGATCTCCACGTCCAGCGCCCCGGCCAACAGGTTGGGCCAGTCGCCGAACACAAAGCTGGTCTTGCCCAGCTGAATCTGCTCCGTTTTGAGATACTCCATGCCGTGGCCGCAGTTGGAGCAGCGCTTTTCCATATGCTCGCTCATTTGATCGTTCACTCCTCCCCTCCCCGGCGAACCAAAGGGCGCTTCGCCGGGGCCCTATTTGATGTTCAATTCGCTTTCCACCTCATTCAAATTGATCGTCAGCATCCGGGAAACCCCCTTCTCCTGCATGGTGACGCCGTACAGCACGTCGGCCTCCTCCATGGTGCCCCGGCGGTGGGTGATGACGATGAACTGGGTCTTGTCGCTGATGCGCCGCAAGTACCGGGCGTACCGCACCACGTTGGCCTCGTCCAGGGCGGCCTCGATCTCGTCCATGACGCAGAAGGGGGTGGGCCGCACCTTCAGGATGGCGAAGTACAGCGCGATGGCGATGAGGGCCCGCTCGCCGCCGGACAGGGCGCTCATGTTCTGCACCGTCTTGCCCGGGGGCTGGGCCCTGATCTCAATGCCGCAGTTGAGCACATCCGACGGGTCCTCCAGCTCCAGGCTGGCCTTGCCGCCGCCGAACAGGTCGGTGAAGGCCGCCTTGAACCCCTCGTTGATGAGGGCGAACTGCTCCGTGAAAATTCCTGTCATCTCGCCCACAATCTGGGCGATGATGTCCTGGAGCTCCTTTTTCGCCTTGGCCACGTCGTCCCGCTGGCCGGTGAAATAGGTGTACCGCTCGTTCACCCGGTTGAACTCCTCCACCGCGTCCGGATTGATGCCGCCCAGGGCGGAGATGGCCCGCTTCAGCTCACCGATGCGCCGCTGGGCCTTGGGGACCGACTCCAGCTCCACCCGCTGGGCCCTGGCCGCCTCGTGAGACAGCTGGTAGCTCTCCCACAGCCTGTCCAGGATCTGGTTCTCCTCCATGGCGGCGTTCACCGATTTCTGCTCCAGGGCGGATACCTCCCGCTCCATGTTGATCAGTTCGTTGTTCTTGTCCCGGGCCTGGCGGTCAGCCTGATTCCGCTTCCCCTCCAGGGCCAGCTTCTCGTCGTTGAGCCGCCGGATGGCGGAGGCCCCCGCCTGGCTGGACGCCTTCAGGCTCCGGAGGCGCTCCTCCTCCTCCTGAATGCGCCGGACCAGGTAGTCGTTCTGCCGCTCGAACTGGCCGATCATGGCGGTGCGGCTGGCGGTGTCGCCGGACAGGTCGTCCCGCAGCCGCTCCAGCTCGCCGATGCTCTGGCGCAGGGCGGACCGCTCCCCCTCCAGCCCCGCCAGCCGGGCGCTGTACCCGGCGGACTCCTCGCTGAGCCTGGACACCTTGTCCTGGAGGGCGGTGCGCCCCTGGGCCTTGGCCTCCCCCTCCGCCCGCAGGGCGGCGGCGGAGCCCTCCAGCGCCTCGATGCGGGCCTTGGCCTGGGCGGTGCTGCCGGTGTTCTCCTCCATGCGGCGGCGGACCTGCCCCCGCTCCGACGCCAGCGCCTGACGCCGCAGCTCCAGGTCGGCCAGCTGGGCGGCGGCGCTGTCCGCCCGCTCGGAATATTTCAGCACCGCGTCCTCCGCCTCCCGGAGCTGAGCCGCGGCGGCGTCCAGCTCGTACTGGGCGGCGGTGACCTCCCGCTGGGCCTGGGCCAGCTCCTCCGAGGCGGTTTTCAGGTCGGCGGCCAGACCGTCCTTCTGGCGGTTGAGGCGTTCCAGCTCGTTGGCCCGGCTCAGAATGCCCGCCGAGCGGGACACGGAGCCGCCGGTCATGGAGCCGCCGGCGTTGAGCACCTGGCCGTCCAGGGTGACAATGCGGAACCGGTGGCCGAACTTCCGGGCCATGGCCATGGCCTTGTCCATGTTTTGGGCGATGACCACCCGGCCCAGCAGGTTGGAAAAGATGCCGGCATACGCCGGGTCGAAGGAGATGAGAGCGTCCCCCATCCCCACGAAGCCGTCCTCCCGCTCCACCGCCCTGTCCCGGAAGTCGGCGGGGCGGACGGTGTTCATGGGCAGGAAGGTGCACCGGCCCCCATCCCGGCGCTTCAGGTAGTTGATGGCGTTTTTGGCGTCCTCATCCCGCTCCGTCACCAGGTTCTGCATGGCCCCGCCCAGGGCGATCTCAATGGCCACCGCGTACTGGTCCGGCACGTGGAGCAGGCCCGCCACCGGGCCCCGGATGCCCCGCAGGCCCCCCCGTCCGGCCTCCCCCATCACCAGCTTCACCGCTTTGGAATAGCCCTCGTACATCTTCTCCATCTCGGCCAGCATCTTGATGCGGGAGTTGAGGTTGTTCTCGTCCATCTGGAGGCGGCGGTGCTTCTCCTGGGCCTGGTCCAGCTTCCGCTGCCGGGCCTGGAGCCGCATCTGATAGCCGCTGATGACGTTTTTCGCCGCGTCCCGGTCCTCGGTGACCTTGTCCAGCTCCCGCCTGGTGCCGTCCAGCGCCTCCCGGGCCTGGGCGGCCCTGTCCTCCTGCTCCTGGAGCTCCTGGCTCAGCTTCTCCTCCCGGTCGTACAGCTCCTGGGCGGCGGCGGCCAGGGCGGACAGCAGCTCCCGGGCCTCCGCCGCGGAGGCGGTCTCCAGCCGCTCCCGCTCCTGGAGCTTCTCCAGCTCTTCATTCAGCGTCCCCGCCGACCCCAGCGCCTCCTGCATATCCCGGGCGAGGGCGTCCACCCGCGCCTGACAGGCGTCCATATCCCGCTCGATCTGCTCCATACGGCTCCGGCCCTCGTCGATCTGCGCCGCGATGGACCCGGCCCGGCCCTCCTGCTGCTCCAGCTCCTGGCGGATGCGCTGGGCGTTCTCGCTGTTGTTCTTGATGTCGTTTTTCAGCAGGGCGATGCTGTTCTCACAGGCGTGGACCTGCTCGTCCACGCCGGACTGTTTTCCCCGCAGCTCCTCCGCCTGGAGGTCCTTGTCCCGCATTTCTCCGGCCAGGCGGCCGCTCTCGGCGTACAGCCGCTCCACCGCCTCCCGGGCCTCGTCCCGCTGGCGGACCGCCGCCTCGCAGTCGGCCTTCAGCTTCATGCTGCTGGCCCGCAGCCGGTCCAGCTGGTCCAGCCACACGGAGATCTCCAGCCCCTTCAGCTCGTCCCGGAGGATATTGTATTGTTTCGTCTTTTCCGCCTGAACCCGCAGGGGCTCCACCTGGAGCTCCAGCTCGCCGATCTTGTCGTTGATGCGCACCAGGTTCTCGTCGGTGCGCTCCAGCTTGCGCTCCGCCTCCTCCTTGCGGTGGCGGAACCGGGAGATGCCCGCCGCCTCCTCAAAGACCTCCCGCCGGTCGGCGCTCTTGACGGACAGGATCTCGTCGATGCGGCCCTGTCCGATGATGGAGTAGCCCTCCCGGCCCAGGCCGGTGTCCATGAACAGCTCGTTGATGTCCCGCAGGCGGCAGGCCCGGCGGTTGATGTAGTACTCGCTCTCGCCGGAGCGGTAGTACCGGCGGGTGACGGCGACCTCGGTCTCCTCCAGCTGAAAGATGCGCCGGCTGTTGTCCAGCACCAGGGTCACCTCGGCAAAGCCCAGGCCCTTGCGCTTTTCGGTGCCGTTGAAGATCACGTCCTCCATCTTGCTGCCCCGGAGGGTGCGGGTGGACTGCTCCCCCATCACCCAGCGGATGGCGTCGGCAATGTTGGACTTGCCGGAGCCGTTGGGCCCCACCACCGCCGTAATGTCGGAGCCGAAGGCCAGCACCGTTTTGTCGGGGAAGGACTTGAACCCCTGGATTTCCAGCGCTTTCAGGTACACACAGCCATCTCCTTCTCTGGGGCCCGGGGCCCCCGCATCCGGCGGGCCTGAACGCCGTCCGCCGGTTTTTGATATAGCGTTTTATTATACCACACCAGGCCATGCTTTTCAAGAGCGGCCCTTGCCCTCCGGAGGCGCAAAAGGAGCCCCGCTCGCCTGAGCGGGGCTCCTGGTCAGTACCGCAGAAGGAAATAGATCACATACACCCAGCTCATCAGCCCGTGGACAATGGCCCAGCCCACGGAGTGCCAAGTGGTGTAGCTGATAACCATGGCCAGGGCGCTGCCGAAGCTGATGCCCGCCTTTGCCGCGCTCCCGGCGCTGAAATTGCCTTTGCGTTCCTCCATATGCCGCTCCCCCCTCACAGCAGGATCACGCCCGCCTCTTTGCAGGCCGCGAGGGTCCGGGGGTCCCAGATGGACGCCTGAACCTCCCCGATGTGGGCCTTGCCCAGCAGGTACATGGACACCCGGCTCTGGCCGATGCCGCCGCCGATGGTCAGGGGCAGCTCCCCCGCCAGCAGGGCCCTGTGGAAGGGCAGCTCCCGGCGGTGGCCGCACTTGGCGATGGTGAGCTGCTCGTCCAGGGACTCGGGAGACACCCGGATGCCCATGGAGGAGATCTCAAAGGCCCGGCCCAGCAGGGAGTTCCACAGCAGGATGTCCCCGTTCAGGCTCCAGTCGTCGTAGTCCGGGGCCCGGCCGTCGTGGGGCTGGCCGGACTTCAGCGCGCCGCCGATGCCCATGAGGAAGGTGGTGGGGTGGTCCTTCACCCAGGCGTCCTCCCGCTCCTTGGGGGACAGCTCCGGCCACAGATCCTCCAGCTCCTGGGCGGTGACGAAGGACACCTCCCGGTCGATGAGGGGCAGGGTGGTGAGCTGGGGGTACGCCGAGCGCAGGGTGGCCTGGGTGTTGGCCAGAGCGCTGATGATGGTGCGCACCACACCCTTTAAGTAGTCCGTATTGCGGTCCCGGGGGGCGATGACCTTCTCCCAGTCCCACTGGTCCACGTACACCGAGTGGAGGTTGTCCAGCTCCTCGTCCCGGCGGATGGCGTTCATGTCGGTGTACAGCCCCTCCCCCACGGAGAACTGGTAGCGGTGGAGGGCCATCCGCTTCCACTTGGCCAGGGAGTGGACCACCTGGGCGTCCCGGCCCGCGTCGGGCACGTCGAAGGACACGGGGCGCTCCACGCCGTTCAGGTCGTCGTTGAGGCCGGTGGACGCCTCCACAAACAGGGGGGCGGACACCCGGCGCAGGTTCAGCGCCCCGCCCAGATCGTCCTCAAAGAGACGCTTGAGCAGGCCGATGGCCTTCTGGGTGTCGTACAGGTTCAGCAGGGGGGCATACCCCTGGGGGATCACGGTGGTCAGCATAGTCTTTGCTCCTTTAGCCCATTAAATTAAGACACATTATACAGCGGCCCAGAAAAAAATGCAAATGGAATTGTCTTTTCCATTTCGATATGGTATAATTCCCATATCTGCGTGGGATCAACAGAAAATTTCCGGCAAACTGCCCAGCGAGGAAAGGATGCCGGCGTCTATGAGTTTTTGGTTATGGAAAAAGGAAGATAGCGTCAGTTTAACAGACAGGAGACGATGCCAATGGTTCCCGATTTTGAAGCCAAGCTCCAGGAATACGCCCGCCTGCTGGTGGAAGTGGGCTTGAACGTCCAGCCAGGGCAGACCCCCAGCATCGAGAGCAACATCGAATTTGCCCAGCTCACCCGTATGTGCGTGTCCGCCTGCTATGACTGCGGGGCCCGCAACGTGGTGGCCTATTACGGGGACGACTTCCTCACCCGGGAGCAGTTCCTCCGGGCGGACGAGGCCGTGTTCTCGGAATACCCCAGCTATATGAAGGCCCGGATCGACTGGTTCCTGGAGCAGAAAAGCCCCCGGCTGTCCTTTACCGGCTCCAACCCGGAGCTTCTGAAGGGCGTGGACCCCGCCCGCATCCAGGCCCGCCGCAAGTCGTCCGGCCCTCCAACCAGGCCCTACTTTGACGCGCTGAGCGCCAACAAGTTCCAGTGGTGCGTGGGCTCCTGCCCCACCCCCGCCTGGGCGGAAAAGGCCTTCCCCGGCAAAAAGGGCCAGGAGGCCATCGACGCGCTGTGGGACGCCATCTTCTCCGTGTGCCGGATCACCGGGGACGGCAGGGCGGTGGAGCGCTGGAGAGAGCACGTCGCCGCCACGGCCCGGCGGTGCAGGACCCTCAACGAGCGCCAGTTCAAATCCCTGCGCTATACCAACTCCCTGGGCACCGATTTAACGGTGCGCCTGCCGGACAACCATGTGTGGGCGGGCGGCAGCGAGTTTACCCCTGATGGGGTGGAGTTTGTGGCCAACATCCCCACCGAGGAGATCTTCACCGCGCCCCGGCGGGACGGGGTGGACGGCCGGGTGTACGCCGCCATGCCCCTGGCCATGGACGGCAACCTGGTGAAGAATTTCTATCTGGACTTCAAAGACGGCCGCATTGTGGACGTCCACGCGGAGGAGGGCGGCGAGATCCTGCGCCGGGCCATTGACACCGACGACGGGGCCCACTACCTGGGCGAGGTGGCGCTGGTGCCCTACGACTCCCCCATCCGCAGCAAGGGCATTCTGTTTTATGACACTCTGTTCGATGAAAACGCCTCCTGCCACCTGGCTTTCGGCCACGCCTACCCCAGCTGTGTCAAGGGCGGCGAGGATCTGTCCGAGGAGGAGCAGAAGGCCGCGGGACTGAACCACTCCATGACCCATGTGGACTTCATGGTGGGCACCCCCGACCTGTCCATCGTGGGAACCACCCCTGGCGGAGAGGAAATTCCTGTGTTTACCAACGGCAATTTTGCGTTTTGATCTCATTTTATAAGGAGGACGATTCCAATGGACTACAAAAAGAACTATGAGCAGTGGCTGAACTCCCCCGCCCTGTCCGAGGCGGAGAAGGCGGAGCTGGCCGCTATCGCCGGGGATGAGAAGGAGATCGAATCCCGCTTCTTCTCCCAGCTGGAGTTCGGCACCGCTGGTCTCCGGGGCACTATGGGTGTGGGCCTGTACCGGATGAACATCCACGTCATCCGCCACGCCACCCAGGCCTTCGCCCAGGTGATCCTCAACGAGGGCCCCGAGGCAGTCAAGAAGGGCGTGGCCGTCTGCTTCGACTGCCGCAACAACTCCGACCTGTTCGCCCGGGAGGCCGCCTGCATCATGGCCGCCAACGGCATTCCCACCCGGCTGTTCGAGTCCCTGCGCCCCACCCCCGAGCTGTCCTTCGCCATCCGGGAGTACGGCTGCATCGCCGGCATCAACATCACCGCCAGCCACAACCCCAAGGAGTACAACGGCTATAAGGTGTACTGGTCCGACGGCGCCCAGCTGCCCCCCGTCCACGCCGACCAGGTGGCCAAGATCATGAAGGAGTCCGACGTGTTCGCCGCCAAGGCCATGGATTACGACAAGGCGGTGGCGGAGGGCCTCATCACCCTGATGGGCGCGGAGACCGACGAGAAGTTCCTGGCCAACGTGATGGCCCAGGTCAACGACCAGGCGGCGGTGGACGCGGTGGCCGACACCTTCAAAATGGTGTTCACCCCCTTCCACGGCACCGGCCACAAGCTCATCCCCGAGGCCCTGCGCCGCCTGGGCATGAAGCACGTGATCTGTGTGCCCGAGCAGATGGTCATCGACGGCGACTTCCCCACCGTGGCCTCCCCCAACCCGGAGAACCCCGAGGGCTTCTATCTGGCGGTGGAGCTGGCCAACAAGGAGGGCGCCGACTTTATCCTGGGCTCCGACCCCGACGCCGACCGGGTGGGCATCATGGTGCGCACCTCTGACGGCGAGTTCAAGGTGCTGTCCGGCAACCAGACCGGCGTGCTGCTGCTGGACTACCTCATCGGCGCCATGAAGCGCACCGGCAGGCTCCCCGCCAACCCCGTGGCCCTGAAGTCCCTGGTCACCACCGAGATGGCCCGCAAGGTGGCCGAGGTCAACGGCCTCCAGTGCTTCGACACCTTCACCGGCTTCAAATTCCTGGCCCAGAAGAAGGACCAGCTGGAGGCCAGCGGCGAGGGCAACGTCATCATGTCCTACGAGGAGAGCTACGGCTATATGCTGGGCAGCTACGTCCGGGACAAGGACGCCGTCACCGCCGCCGTGGCCCTCACCGAGATGGCCGCCTGGTACGCCGGCCAGGGCATGACCCTGTACGACGCCCTGATGAAGCTGTATGAGAAGTACGGCAACTACGGCGAGCGCACCATGAACCTGGTGATGCCCGGCCTGGACGGCCTGAAGAAGATGGCCGATCTGATGGCCAATCTCCGGGCCCAGCCCCCCAAGGAGGTGGGCGGCGAGGCCGTCAAGACCTGGAAGGACTACAAGGACGGGTCGGTGGTGGACGCCGCCACCGGCGAAAAAACCGCCATGGAGCTGTCCGGCTCCAACGTGCTGCGGTACGAGCTGGCGGACGGCACCTCCGTCATTGTGCGTCCCTCCGGCACCGAGCCCAAGGTGAAGGTGTACATACTGGCCCAGGGGGCCAGTCAGGCCGACTGCGCCGCCAAGGTGGCCCGCTACTCCGCCTGGGCCGAGGGCCTGAAAGACTAAACTGCGGGGCCCCGCAAAACAGACAGCAGCCCCACGGCGCGGGTGCGCCGTGGGGCTGTCTGACGTTTTCTCAGCCCTCCCGCCCCGTCTCCCGCAGCAGCCGGGTGCGCAGGGCGGAGTACCGCCGGGTCTGCCGGTCGTTGGCCGTCATCCGGGCCATCAGCTCCCCGCTGCCCACCAGGATGAACAGCTCCCGGGCCCGGGTGATGGCGGTGTACAGCACCCCCCGGGCCAGCAGGGAGGGCGGCACGTCGCTGAGGGCCAGGATCACCGCCCGGTACTCGCTGCCCTGGGCCTTATGTACGGTGACGGCATAGGCGGGCTCCAGCTCCCCCAGCAGCTCCGGCGGGTAGGACACCAGCCGCCCGTCGAAGGACACGGTGATCCCTCCGGCGGCCGCCTCCAAAACGGTGCCAATGTCGCCGTTGAACACCCCCAGATCCCGGGCACCGGTGTCCGGGTCCTCCCAGAACAGGTCGTAGTTGTTCTTCACCTGCATCACCCGGTCCCCCTCCCGGAAGATGTAGGGGCCGAAGGCCCGCTCCCCCTTGCCCTCCCCGGCGGGGTTCAGCGCCTCCTGAAGGGCCCGGTTCAGCGCCGCCGTCCCCGCCCCCCGCTTCCGGGTGGGGGTGAGCACCTGAATCTGCTCCGCCGGGATGCCCATGTTCTGAGGCAGGCGGGTTTTGCACAGCTCCACAATGGTATCCACCGTGCGCACCGGGTCCCGCCGCCCCAGGTAGAAGAAGTCTTTGGCCTTGTTGTTCAGCGCGGGCACGTCCCCCCGGTTCACCCCGTGGGCGTTCATGACGATGGCGCTCTCCCGGGCCTGCCGGAAGATCTCGGTGAGGGAGACGGCGGGCACCACGCCGGAGCGGATCAGGTGGTCCAGCACGTTGCCCGGCCCCACCGAGGGCAGCTGATCCGGGTCCCCCACCAGCACCAGGCGGCAGTCCCCCCGGAGGGCCGCCAGCAGCGCCGCCATGAGGGACACGTCCACCATGGAGGTCTCGTCCACGATGACCGCGTCCACCTCCAGGGGGTCGTCCTGGTTCTTGGTGAAGGCCAGCTGGCCGGTGTAGGGGTCCAGTTGAGTCTCCAGCAGCCGGTGGATGGTGAGGGCGTCCGCCCCGCAGGTCTCCCCCATCCGCTTGGCGGCCCGGCCGGTGGGGGCGGTGAGGGCGGTCTCCAGCCCCAGCTGGTCGAACAGGGCCAGCACCCCCCGCAGAGAGGTGGTCTTGCCTGTCCCCGGCCCGCCGGTGAGCAGCATCACCTGCCGGGACGCGGCCAGCTCCACCGCCGTGCGCTGCTGCCGGGCATAGGTGATGCCCTGTTCCCGCTGGATGGCGTCGATGAGCCGGTCCAGCCCCTTTGGGGGATCAATTTCGGTGCGGCACATCTCCCCCAGCCGCATGGCCACATAGCATTCCGCCCCGTACAGTCCGGCGGGGTAGCAGGCGGTCACCCCGGCGATGTCCTCCTTCACCACCTCGCCCCGCTCGATGAGGGCGTTCAGGCCCTGGGTCAGGCAGTCCCCCTCCACCCCGATGAGGGCGGCGGTGGCCCCCAGCAGCTTGTGCTCCGGCAGAAACACATGGCCGTTGTCGGCGTTGTGGTCCAGCTCGAAGATGAGGGCGGATTCCACCCGCTGGGGGTCGTCCCCCGCCACCCCCAGCTCGATGGCCAGGGCGTCCACCTGGGCAAAGGGGATCTCCAGCGTCCGGTCCGCCAGCAGGTAGGGGTTGTCCCGGACCACGTCCACCGCCAGGTCCCCGAAGCGCTTGTACAGCGGCATGGCCGCCGCCAGGGGCAGGCGGTGCTCCGACAGAAATTCCGCCAGCCGCCGCATTCCCATCTGCTGCCGGAACGCCTCCCCGATGGCCCGGGCCCGCTTGGGGGACACCCCCCGGATCTCGCACAGCTTTTCCGGCTCGTTCTCAATCACCGCCAGGGCCTCCGCCCCGAACCGGTCCACAATCTGCCGTGCCAGCCCCGCCCGGACGCCCTTCACCGCCCCGGAGGCCAGGTACTCGTACACCGCCTTCTCCCCTACGGGCATACGCCGGGTGACCACGTCCGCCTTGAACTGCTCCCCGTAGCTGGGATGGCGGCCCCAGGAGCCCTCCAGCTCCAGGGCCTCCCCGGGGGCCGCGCCGGGCATGCAGCCCACCGCCGTCACCTCTCCCGCCTCGCCGCAGTCCAGCTTCAGCACCGTGTAGCCGTTCTCCTCATTGCGGAACAGCACGGCGGACACCGTCCCCGACACATGGTTCTGTTCCGTCCGCTCCTCCCCCATGGTTCGCCCTCCGTTCAAACAGACGTTTTAGCACATTATAGCAGGAACCGCGCTCAATTGCAAGAGGGGGCGCCGCGGTGAAGAAAATTTTCACTTTTTTCGCCCACCCCATTGCACAATTTCTCATTCTATGTTATACACAAAGATAGATTGTGCGCTCCACCGCACACTGTCTAAATCAGCCAGAAATGGAGGATCTGTCATGTTAAAAGGAATCGCCGCCTCCGCCGGCGCAGCCGTCGCCCCGCTGTTTTATCTGGAGGAACCCGACCTGTCCGTGACAAAGGAAACCGGCCTGGACCCCGTCCGGCAGCACCAGCGCTACGAGCAGGCCGCCGCCCAGGCCATCCGGGAGCTGGACGCCCTGTACGACAAGGCGCGGGCCACCGACGAGAACGTGGCCCAGGTATTTGATATCCACCGCATGATGCTGGAGGACCCCGACCTCATCGACGGCATCGACGAGCTGCTGGACAAGGGCTTCAACGCGGAGTACGCCGTGCGGGAGACCGCCGACAGCCTGGCCGCCATGTTCAAGGCCATGGACGACGAGTACATGCAGGCCCGGGCCGCCGACGTGACGGACGTGGGCAACCGGCTGATCCGGGTGCTGAAGGGCATCCCCGACGCCGCCGACTTCCCCGACGAGCCGGTGATCGTGGCGGCGGTGGACCTGCTGCCCAGCCAGACCGTCCGCCTGGACAAGGACCATGTGGCGGGCTTTGTCACCAAGCTGGGGTCGTCCACCTCCCATTCCGTCATTCTGGCCCGGACGCTGGGCATCCCCTGCATCGTGGGCATGGGCGACGATTACGACCAGCTGCCCAAGTCCGGCCTCATCGCCATCGACGGCGCCACCGGCGAGGTGGCCCCCCAGCCCGACGAGGCCACCCGGGCCGAGTTCACCCGCCGCCGGGAGGCCTTCCTGTCCGACCAGGCCGCTCTGGAGGCCTTCAAGGACCGCAAGGCCGTCACCAAGAGCGGCCACAAGGTGCTGGTGTGCGCCAACATCGGCGGGCTCAACGACATCGACGCCGTCATCGCCCGGGGCGGCAGCGGCGTGGGCCTGTTCCGCAGCGAGTTCATCTACCTGAACAGCCCCGACTTCCCCTCGGAGGAGACGCAGTTTGAGATCTACAAGGAGGTGCTGGCCCGCCTGGCCCCCCGCCCGGTGGTGGTGCGCACCCTGGACCTGGGCAGCGACAAGCAGGCCCCCTACTTCGGCATCAAGGGGGAGGAGAACCCCGCCATGGGCTACCGGGCCATCCGCATCTGCCTGAAGCAGCCCAATATCTTCCGCACCCAGCTGCGGGCGCTGCTGCGGGCGTCGGTGTACGGCAAGCTGAACATTATGTTCCCCATGATCACCCACCTGGAGCAGGTGCTGGAAATCAAGACCATCCTGGCTCAGGTCCGGCAGGAGCTGGACAAGGAGGGCGTGCCCTACAGCCAGGATGTGGAGTACGGCATCATGATCGAAACCCCCGCCGCCGCCGTCATGTCCGACGTGCTGGCCAAAGAGGTGGACTTCTTCTCCATCGGCACCAACGACCTGACTCAGTACACCCTGGCCGCCGACCGGATGAACGCCAACATCAGCCATCTCTTTGACTCCGGCCACCCCGCCATTCTGCGCCTCATCGAGCGCACCGCCAAGGCCGCCCACGACGCGGGCATCTGGGTGGGCATCTGCGGCGAGTCCGCCGCCAACACCGCCCTCACCGCGTTCTATATGAGCGTGGGCATCGACGAGCTGTCCGTCTCCCCCGCCTCCATCCCCGCCGTGAAGCGGGCCGTCATTGAGTGCGACTGAACCAGCAGGACCCCCAGCGCCCATGGGGCGCTGGGGGCTTCGATTTCCGCCGTGAAGCGGGCCGTCACTGCGTGCGGCCAAACCAGCAGGTTCCCCAGCGCCCATGGGGCGCTGGGGGCTTCGATTTCCGCCGTGAAGCGGGCCGTCACTGCGTGCGAACACAGCAAAGGCCCCGGCGTCCGCTGGACGCCGGGGCCTTTGCGCTTACTCCTGATAGGCGGCGTATACCTCCCGCCGGGTAAAGCCCTCCACCGGGCCGAAAAGGCCGCCGGGCAGAGCGGTCACCGGCCCGTCCGCTTTGGTGCCCTTGGGCATCAGGCCCCGCTCCACACACCACGCCAGCGCCCCGCAGTAGGCGTGCTCGTGCTTCCCCGTGCGGCGGATCTCCGCCCAGCGGCGGGCCATGGCCTCCTTTTTGGGACACAGCAGCATGGCCAGCTCCCCCCAGGTCATGGGCTGGTCCAGCCGCACCCGGTTGTCCGAATAGGCCACCGCCCGGTCCCCCTGCAGCTGGCACAGCTTGTCAAACAGCGGGTCCTCCCGGTCCAGGTCGGCAAAGGGGCTCTCCTCCATCAGCTCCGCCACCGTCACCACCTGGTAGCCGTACTCCTTCAGCAGCTCCAGCTGCTGACCCAGTCCGAAGGCCACCGGGGTGCGCTTGGCCATGTTGTAGCCGTCCTTCTGGAAGATGATCTGCCCGCAGAAGCAGTCCGGGTCCTTCTCCAGCGCCTTTTTCACGGGCTCCACCATGGCGCTGACCTCCGCCTCCAGGGCCGCGTCCGGGTCGGACAGGGCGGAGGGCAGCCAGCCCGCCCCGTCGAAGGAGGCGGCCATATACTGGTAGCCCAGCCGGTCGCACACGTCGTAGCTGGTGAAGCCGTCCTGCATGCCGTCCACATAATGGGGCGGGCGGGTCATGGCGATGGAATAGCCGTACCGCTCCTCCATCAGCTGGTGGAGGCGGTTCAGGTCGTCCACCGCCTTGTCCACGCTGCCCAGGTACTCCCGGGCTCCGTAGACAAAGGGCTTTTTGCCGAAAATGATGTGGCGGTACCCGTGGTTGGTGATCTGGTGGCCCTCGTCCAGAATGCGGCGGACCAGCCGGTCACAGTGGACCACGCCTCCCCGGTCGTCCTTCCCGATGTCCGGGTAGTGGTCGAACTTGATTCCGCCCCAGGCGGCGCTCCCCGGCTTCCCCGCCTGATCGGGGTAGTTTTCGCTGGTGTCGCCGATCACGTCGAAGGTCCCCTTGGCCCCGAACGACCCCAGGGTGTCCAGCAGCACGTCGGTGAGGGAGCGGCCCTCAAACCGGTCCGGCGAGGCGGGCAGATCCATGGGCCCGTCGTCGAAGGTCATGGCGCAGATCCGCCGGGAGGTCCTGATCCGCTCGATCCGGCGGGTATAGCTCAAGTGATGCTTCTCCTCGGGGAGCAGCTTTTTCACCAGCTTCTTCCCCTTCTTCCCGATTTTTACGATGAGCGACATGGCTCAGTCCCCTTTCCAAAAAATGTCCTCCACACAGCATTTGGCGGCAAAGGCCGCCCACTTGGCGTAGCTCAGGGGCCCCGCCCCCGTCTTGTTCCGCTTGGCCAGCTGGCTCCGGGCGGCGTACCAGGCCTTACTCCGGCGCCCCTCCACCCGGGCGTCCCCCCGCAGGAGGGCGGCCTTCACCGCGTCCAGGGTCAGCGCGTCCGCCTCCACGGCGGTGAAGCTGTTCCCCACCTCCTGGGGGCAGTGGGCGTCGCTGCCGCCGAAGGGCCGCAGGCCGCACGTCCGCGCGAAGCTGCGGGCCAGCCGGTTGGCGTCGTGAATTTTCCGGTCCGCCCGGCTGTTCTGCACCTCGATGCCGTCCAGCAGGGGGACGGCGGGGGCCAGACGGGCCCCGTCCCGGCTGTGCTCGAAGGGGTGGGCCAGCACCGCCAGCCCTCCCTGGCCGTGGATCAGCTCCACCGCCTCAAAAAAGTCCCGGGTGTCCACCGGCCCGGTGACAAACAGCCCCAGCAGGTGGCCCAGCCGGGTGGACACCTCCACGCTGGGGATGAGGAGGAAATCCGCAAACCGCGGCGGGTCGGCGAGGGCCAGGTCGTGGTCGCAGACGGCCGCGCCGTCCAGCCCCTTCGCCCTGGCCAGGGACACGATCTCCTCTATGGTCATGATCCCGTCCGGGGAGCGCTCCGAATGGACGTGCAAATCCAATTTGATCTCCATAGTTACCTTCTCAGCAGCGTATTTCGCAGATAGCGGCGGAAGGGCGCGGGGTCGTCCCCGGCGGACAGAGCTTCCTCCGCCCGGAACCAGTCGGCCATCCCCTGGAAAAAGGGGCCCGGCCTGCCGTGGCGCAGGTAGTCCAGCATGGCCGCGCCGTCGTTGAGGGTGAACCGCATCCGCACCCCTGTTTTGTAGTCCCGAGGGTCATAGTCCAGCCGCTCCCCCCGGGCCGCCCGGGCATAGCGCACCGCAAAGGGGCTGCCCGCCCGCTCGGTCATGGGGAAGCTGCCCCACACCCTGGGGTTGACCTCCAGCACCCGGTCCCCCTTGAACTCCACCATGGCCATGCCCACAAACCCGAAGGAGGCCAGCAGGCGGTAGGCCCGGTCGATCATGGCTTCCTCGTAAAAGCTCTCGCAGCAGGTGGACGGCCCGCCGGAGGCGGGGTATTCCCGGACGCGGCGGTGGCACAGGGCGGCGATCAGCCGGGAGTCCCGGTCCAGCAGAAGGCTGGCCCCGGCGCCCTCCCCCTCCACCTTCTCCTGGACGATGGGATGGGGGTCGTATTCCGACATGGCCGCCAGCTTGGCGGCATACTCCCCGCCGTTCCGGGCCACGGCGTAGCGGTCCTTTGCCTTCAGGCCGAACTTCTCCCCGCAGTGGGGCTTGATCACCACGGGGAAGCGGTCCGGAGGGCCGTCGAACTCCTCGGGAACCGGTATGCCCAGCTCCACGCACCGGCGGTGAACCGCCGCCTTGTCGTTGAGGGCGTCCAGCGCCTCGGGGGGCGCGATGAGGAAATCGCACACCCGGGCGAAGCGCTCCCGCTGCCCCGCCACGGCGTTGAGGGTGGCCGCCCCCGCGCAGAACAGCACCGGGTGGTCATATTCCGCCAGCAGCGCATACAGCCGGTCCGGGTATGTTGGATCGTCTGCCGAGCCCTCCAGCCAGCGGCCCTCCCGGACGTAGCGGGAGGCAAACACCGGCGGCTCCAGCCGCTGGTCCTTCCGGGTCTGGACGGCGGTCACCTGATATCCCTCCCGGCCCAGCATCCGCGCGGCGGCGATGGAGGCGCGGTATTTTCCATCCGTGACGACGACGGTATCCATAACCCGCCCCCCTTGCTTCGATGATTGGAAAATATTATATCAGAGGGGGAAACAGATTGCAAGGGCGGCGCTTTCCCGGTTTTTTTGAAAATACGGAAAATACGGTTGATATATTTTGCCGGACGTGATAAAATAACTGCGGCCTGTAAGCATTCGGTGTAAAGTAAGGCCGCGCTAGTTGGGGAGATAGCGGTGCCCTGTACCTGCAACCCGCTACAGCAGGGATGAATCCCGGCCCCCGGAGGCAGGATGTGCCGCCTGCCCCATATAAGCAGCGATGATGGATCGGTCCTGCGCAACGCGTCCCCGTGAACCGTGTCAGGCGGGGAACCGAGCAGCACTAAGCGGACAGACGGGTGTGCCGCGGGGCTGCCGATCCTGAGCCGGCTGTATGGGTAACGGGCATATGCTGTTCTTCAAAGGCCGGTTCGCGGTCTTGTTGTGCGCCGAAGCGCGAGGGCAGGCCGGCAGGTCCGGATGGAACGGAGCGAGGACGAGCGCAAGCCCGCGCAGCGGGCTGGAGACCAGTCCGAGACGGAGGGAAGCCGGACCGTAAGCCGGCCCAGCGCGAGCGTGATCAAGAAGCGCGAGGGCAGGCCGGCAGGTCCAGATGGATGGAGGCGCAGTGCGGGAGAAGCGCTGCGCATTTTTTATTTGAGGTGGCTTTTTATGTATCAGGCGCTGTACCGCAAGTGGCGGTCCAAGACCTTTGACCAGGTGGTGGGGCAGGACCATGTCACCCGGACCCTGAAGCAGCAGGTGGCGTCCGGCCGCCTGTCTCACGCCTACCTGTTCACCGGAACCCGGGGGACGGGCAAGACCAGCTGCGCCAAGCTGCTGGCCCGGGCGGTGAACTGCGAAACCCCTCGGGAGGGCAACCCCTGCAATGCGTGCCCCGCCTGCCTGGGGATTTTGAACGGATCGATTTTGGACGTGCTGGAGCTGGACGCCGCCTCCAACAACGGCGTGGACGATATTCGCGCCATTTTGGACGAGGCGGTTTACACCCCCGCCACAGTGAAAAAGCGGGTGTACATTGTGGACGAGGTCCATATGCTGTCCACCCAGGCGTTCAATGCCCTGCTCCAGATTTTGGAGGAGCCGCCGGAGCACCTGATGTTCATTCTGGCCACCACTGAAATTCACAAGGTGCCCGCCACCATTAAGAGCCGGTGCCAGCAGTTCTCGTTCAAGCGCATCCACCCTGCGGATATCGCCGCCCATCTGTTGCGGGTGTCTGAGGAGGAGGGCATCGCCCTCACCGACGGGGCCGCCGCTCTGGTGGCCCGCTTGGCCGACGGCGGAATGCGGGACGCCCTTTCCCTGCTGGACCAGTGCTCCGGCGCGGGGGAGGCGGTGGATGAGGAGCGGGTGCTGTCCAGCCTGGGGCTGGCGGGCAATCTGGAGGCCGCCGCCCTGCTGCAAAGCGCGGTGGAGGGGGATACGTCCGCCGCCCTGGAGCGCCTGGACCGGCTGTACGCCGGGGGCAAGGAGATGACTGCCCTGGCGGGGGAGCTGTCCGCCCTGGTGCGGGACCTTTTGGTGCGCAAAACCGCCCCCCGGACCGGGGGGGCGCTGATGACCGGCGGCTTTGACGGGGAGACCATGAAAAAGCTGTCCGCCGGGCTGGACGTGCCCCGGCTGGCCCAGATGCTGGGCCGCCTTCAGAGGACGGCGGCGGAGCTGGCCCGCTCGGCCAACCGCCGCACCGACATGGAGCTGTGCCTGCTGGCCCTGTGCGACCCCGCGCTGGATGACTCCCCCGCCGGACTGAACGCCCGGCTGACCCGGTTGGAGCAGGGGGGCGGGGCCCCGGCGGCGGGGAGTGGAGCGCCCGCGGCGAAGCGGGAGCCCGTTCGGAAGGAGCCGCCTGCGGCGGACAGGCCGCCGTGGGAGGAGGAGCCGACGCGGGAGGAGCCCCCCATTCCGCAGGAGCCCCCGCTGCCGGAGGAGGAGCCGGTGCGGGAGGAACCGCCTGCGCCCGTGGAGGAGAGACACACACCTGCCCCGCCGGCTGGCGGCCATTGGCCGGGCTGGAGCGCCTTCTGCGCCCAACTGAAGGGGATACTGGCAGTGAGCGATTTTACCTTTGTGAATAACGCGGCCATGACGCAGGGGCGTTGGGACGGGCGGGAGCTGACCCTTTGGACCGCCAACGATTTTCTGCGGGATATGCTGGACAAAACGTCCATCACCCGGCCTGTGACGGAGCTGCTCCAGCGCGTCACCGGCGTTCCGGCTCGGGTGAGCGTAAAGGTGGGCGCCGCGCCGCCGGAAGGGGCGGCTGAGGAGCCGGCTGGAATGGATGCGCTGGATGCGTTTCTGGCCCAGGGCGGCAGCAATATCACAGTGGAGTAGCCCTGGCAGGAGAAGGGCGAATACATGATATAGGAGGATTTGAACATGGCAAAGGGATTCAACAGCCGCGGTATGGGCGGCATGGGGGGCGGCAACATGAACAGCATGATCCGCCAGGCCCAGAAAATGCAGCAGGATATGCTCAAGGCTCAGGAGGAGCTGGAGAGCAAAAACTATGAGGCTGCGGCGGGGGGCGGCGTGGTGACTGCCACGGTGTCCGGCAAGAAGGAGCTGGTGTCCGTGGCCATCGACCCCGAGGCGGTGGACCCGGACGACGTGGAGATGCTCCAGGACCTGATCGTGGCCGCCGTGAACGAGGCGCTGCGGAAAGCAAATGAGGACGCTGCCAGCCAGATGTCCAAGCTGACAGGTGGATTGAACCTCCCCTTTTAGCATCTGAGCCGTCGTAAGCCGCGCGTTGCGGACAGGCTGATGTCAAGGAGGGGCAATGATGCACAACAGTACCTTGTGTTATCTGGAAAACGCCCAGGGGGAGTACCTGATGCTCCACCGGGTGAAGAAAAAGGCGGACATCAACAAGGACAAGTGGATCGGCGTAGGCGGCAAGTTCGAGGAGGGGGAGAGCCCCGACGAGTGCCTGCGCCGGGAGGTGCTGGAGGAGACCGGCCTCACCCTCACCGAATTCCAGTTCCGTGGGGTGGTCACCTTTCTGTGTAACGACAGCGCCTCGGACCAGTTCATGTATCTGTTCACCGCTACGGGCTGGACGGGGGAGCTGAACATGGACTGCAGGGAGGGCGAGCTGGCCTGGGTTCGCAAGGGGAAGGTGCTGGATCTACCCATCTGGGAGGGGGACGAGGTTTTCCTCAAGCTACTGGCGCAGGACGCGTCGCCCTTCCTGCTCACCCTGGACTACCGCGCGAAGGACGGTGGGGACCGGCTGACCCGGGCGGTGCTGAATGGAAAGACCATCGTTTGAGATGTTTCACGTGAAACGTTTGTTCTAAGAATATCAAAGGAGGAAGCACCATGAGATTTTCTGAGATGCCCTATGAGCGCCCTAAACTGGAGGTGTTTAAGGGGCAGCTGACTGAGTTCACCGCTCGTCTGAAGGAGGCGGAGAGCTATGACAAGGCCAAGGCTGTGTTTCTGGAGAAGGAGGAGGCCGACCGCCATGTGGAAACCCTGTGCACTCTGGCCAGTATCCGCAACTCCATCGACACCCGGGACGAGTTCTACGATGGCGAGATGAACTTCTGGAACGCCGCGATTCCCGAGCTGGAGGAGTACGAGCAGGCGTGGAAGCTGGCCATGCTGGAGTCCCCCTTCCGCAAGGACTTTGAATCGGAGTACGGCAACCTGATGTTCCTCAACACCGAGATCGCCCTGAAGACCTTCTCCCCGGAGATTGTGTCCCAGCTTCAGCAGGAGAACGATCTGACGCAGGAGTACCAGAAGCTCATCGCCTCCGCCAAAATTCCCTTTGAGGATGGGGAGTATACCATCTCCCAGATGACCCCCTTTACCACCGATGCGGACGATGCCCGCCGCCTGGCCGCCTGGAAGGCGGTGGGGGGCTGGTACAAGGACCACCAGAGCGACCTGGACCGCATTTATGACGAATTGACCCGTCTTCGGGATGAGATGGGCAAAAAGCTGGGCTATGAGGGATATACCACCTTGGGCTATTACCGAATGGGCCGCAACTGCTATACCAAGGAGGATGTGGAGCAGTTCCGCGCCGCCGTGCGCAAGTACCTGGTGCCTCTGGCCGACCGGATTTTCCAGGAGCAGGCCCGCCGGATCGGCGTAGAGTACCCGCTGAGCTACGCGGACAACGCCCTGAAATTTCGCTCCGGCAATCCCCGTCCTCAGGGGACGGCGGACGATATCCTGGCCCAAGGGAAGAAGTTCTATGATGAGCTGTCCCCGGAGACCAGCGAGTTTTTCCGCACCATGCTGGAGAATGAGCTGCTGGACGTGCTGTCCACCGAGGGCAAGGCCGGCGGCGGCTACTGCACTGGCATCATGGACTACAAGGTGCCCTTCATTTTTGCCAACTTCAACGGAACCCAGGGGGATGTGGAGGTGGTCACCCACGAGGCGGGCCACGCCTTTGCCTGCTGGATGAACCGGGATCGGGTGCCCTCCAGTTACATCTGGCCGGGGATGGAGGCCTGTGAGGTCCACTCCATGTCCATGGAGTTCATGGCTTGGCCCTGGACGGAGGGCTTCTTCGGCCCGGATACCAAAAAATATTTGTACAGTCATCTGGCCGGGGCCCTCACCTTTATCCCCTACGGCACCCTGGTGGACCACTTCCAGCACGAGGTTTACGCCAACCCGGAGATGACGCCCGCCCAGCGCCACGCCAAGTGGAAGGAGCTGCAGCAGGTCTATATGCCCTGGGTGAAGCTGGATGGAGCCATTCCCTTCTTCGCAGACGGCGAGGCGTGGCAGCGCCAGAGCCACATCTACGCCTCCCCGTTCTATTATATCGACTACTGCCTGGCCCAGACGGTGGCGTTGGAGTTTTGGGCGCTGCTGCAAAAGGACAAAAAGGCGGCGTGGGAGAAGTATATGGCCTATACGAAGCAGGGCGGCAGCCGCACCTTCACCGACCTGCTGAAAAACGCCGAGCTGGACAGCCCCTTCGACGAGAAGTGTCTGCGGGGCGTGTGCGAGACGGCCAGCGATTGGCTGGACAAGTTCGATTTGACCGGCATCGCGTGACAAAACACAAAGAGAGCGCCCCTCCCCCATGCGGGGGAGGGGCGCTCTTGTTTTGCGTCAGGGCCGGACCTCCAGCACGACCGGCTCACCGCGGCAGCTCAGGCAGCCGCCGGCCACCTCTACGCGGCTGCCGTCCAGCAGGTTTTCATAGCTGCCGTCGGGCGCAAATTCGCCAACGCGCACCAGCGCGGCGGTTCCTTGGGCACTGAATACGCCCACCAGCCGCCGGTCTCCCTTGGTGTGAACGGCGCACAGTACGTCCCCGGGCAGGGCATGGACCTGGTAGACGCTGTCGGTGAGGAGGGGATGCTTTTTCAGGGCGCACATCCGCTGGAACAGGGCGGTGCGGTCCGGACCGGACCAGTCCACGCCGTCCCGGTGGAACAGGCTGGGCAGGTGGACGCAGCCCGTCTCCTGTCCGGCGTAAATCAGCGCCGTGCCCTTCTGGAAAAAGCTGAAGGCGGTCCAGTTGAGCAGAGCCCTCTCGTCGGGCAGAAGGAAGGCGGCGCGCAGCTGGTCGTGGTTTTCCAGGAAGCGCAGCTTGCTGTAATTGCGGGGGTAGATGACCTCCTGCCGGTTGATGGCCTGGGCATAGTGGTCTAAAGAGGTCTTTCCCTCCAGGTAGTCTCGGAATATGTGGTAGATGTCGTAATCGTAGCAGAGATCGAAGGCGTCGTAGGCCTGGCAGTCGGACAGGCAGTCGTAACCCATGGCCCGGATGTGGGCGATGAAGGCGGGGTCCACGGTCTCCGCCAGCCACAGGCAGCCGGGGCGGACGGCCTCCACCTGGGCCCTGGCCTCCCGCCAGAAAGCCAGGGGCACCAACGAGGCCACGTCGCACCGGAAGCCGTCCACCATGGAGGCCCAGTATTTCAGCGTGTCGATTTGATATTGCCACAGCTCCCGGTGGGAGTAGTCCAAATCCACAACGTCGGACCAGTCCCCCACCCGGTTGCCCAGGCTGCCGTCCGGCTTGTGGTAGAACCAGCCGGGATGCTCCGCGGCCAGGACGGAGTCGGGCGAGGTGTGGTTATACACTACGTCGATGATGCACTTCATGCCCAGACTGTGGGTCTCGTCCACCAGGCGGCGGAAATCATCCAGGGTTCCGTATTCCGGATTCACCGCCCGGTAATCCCGAATGGCATAGGGGCAGCCCAGCGAGCCCTTGTGGGCGGCTTCGCCGATGGGGTGGATGGGCAGCAGCCACAGCATGTCTGCGCCCAGATCGCGGATGCGGGGCAGATCTCGCCGGACGCCGTCAAAGGTGCCTTCCGGGGTGTGGTTGCGGACAAAAACAGAGTAGATAACCTGATTGCGGTAGAGGGTGGTTGTGTTTTCCGCCATGGCTTGATTCCTCCCATTGATAGCGGACTCGCATCAGGCGGGCCGCCGGTTGATTGACTTTGAGCGGCGGAGCCGTTCCCTCAAACTCTATCCCAAACCGGGGCAAAAATCAAGGGGTTGCAAAAAATTTGCGTTGGGGGTGCATGGTTTCGTACAAGAGAAAACCGGAGCGGGGGAGGCCGCAGAGAGGAGGTGAGGAGATGTTTGTTTTGAAGGTGGAAAAGAACCGTCTTACGGTGTTAGAGCGGGAGCTTGTGACCAGCGGATCGGTGGAGGCCTACACGGTCCGCTTTCAGTTTTCTCGGGACTGGGATGGACTGAGCCGGGCGGCGTGCTTCAGGGCCGGGGCGCAGACGGTGTCTGTGCTGCTGGACGGCGGCGGGGAGTGTACCGTTCCCTGGGAGGTGATGGGCCCGGATGGCAAGGGAAAAACGCTTTACGCCGGGGTGTGCGGCACAAAGGAGGGGGGAGTGGTGCTGCCCACCGTCTGGGCCGGGCTGGGCGTTATCCTGGAGGGAGCCAGCGGCGGGGAAAACGCGAGAGCGCCCACCGCGCAGCTGTGGCGGCAGGAGCTGGGGCAAAAGCAGGACCGGCTTACGGGGCGGCCGGGGCAGCTGGTGGGATTTGACGGGGCCGGCAGGGCGGTGGCAGTGGACGGTGCGGCCGCTCCAACCGGGGCAGAAACGGCCACTCAGGAGGAGACAAACGAGATGCTCGACGAAGTATTCGGCTTCGCGGGAGAGTAAAATGGAGGGAAAAGAATGGCTTACAATGAGGAAAAGCTGGCGAATCTGAAGGCGCTGAAGACGCTGGCGGAGCGGGTGAGACGGGAGTGCGCCGGCAAGGAGCGCGTGGAGGCCTTGGAGAGCCGGGTGAACGAGCTGGCGGTTCAGGGCGGCGAGCCCAACGTGATCGTCGAAGTGAGGGTGAACGGCGAGAGCCAAGCCGTGGCGGGCAAGGCGGTGGATATCGCTGTGCCGGTCAAAGCGTCCGAGCTGGAAAATGACGCCGGGTATCAGAGCGCCGCGCAGGTGGCCGCGGCCATCGCCGCCGCCGGCCACGCCGGATTTGAGACGGCGCAGGCCGTCCCGGACGCGGCCCAGGCGAAGGACAATGTGCTGTACCTGGTGATGAACGAGCAGACCGGGCATTACGACATTTACGCCAAGGTGGGCGGCGAGATGGCGCTGCTGGACGACACCACCGTGGACCTGTCCGGCTATGTGGAGAAGGCGGAGGGCAAGGGCCTGTCCTCCGAGGACTTCACTGCCGCGCTGAAGGCCAAGCTGGAAAGCCTGAGCGCGGCCACTGACGAGGAAGTGGCGGAGATGCTCAGCGATGTTTTTGCTGCGCAGGAGTAAAGGGCCTGGGGGGCGGATGAATCCGCTCCCCTGTCTCTAAAATAAAAGGCGAAAGGAACGCATGATGAAGAAAGTGATCAATTTAGAGCAGCTGCGCCAGGCCGTGCTGGAGTCGAAGCGGCTGACCGGAGAAGTGGCTCAGGCGGCGGCTCGGGCCATCGGGGAACTGGCGGCGGCCATGCAGGGGGGAGTTCCCTCCGGCTGCATCCTGATCTGGTCGGGGGCGGAGGAGGAGCTTCCAGAGGGCTGGGCGCTGTGCGACGGGCAGGATGGACGGCCTGATCTGCGCAGCCGGTTTGTATTGGGAGCGGGGAGCGGATATGCGGTGGGCGTCACAGGCGGCGAGGAATCGCATATTCTGACAATGAGCGAGCTGCCCAGACACAACCATACCAACTCCGACCACTACCTGAATTTCAAAACAGGCAGCAATGGCGCCAGCGCCGGTGATACTACGGTGGTCGTCAGCGGAACGCACCAGTATTCCAACAAGGCGGTGGGCTATACGGGTGAGGATGCCGCCCATAACAATATGCCGCCCTACTATGCGCTGTGCTATATCATCAAGCTGTGAAGGAGGAGCATCAATGCAGGAAGGCTGTATCGTTAGCAAGTGCCGCCCGCTCCCCGCATTGAGGCGGTGGAGCGGGAGAAGGAGGAGAAAATATGTATGAGATAGTGATAAGACGGCTGGGGAATCTGCTCAGTGTGAAATCGCTGGTGACGCTGACGCTGACGGGGGTATTTGCGGTGATGACCATGCATCAGGCTGTCAGCCAGGAGTTTATGACGGTGTACTCCGTGGTGATAGCGTTCTATTTCGGCACCCAGGTCCAGAAGGCGCAGGGCGCAGTGGAGGGAAAAGCATGACGGCCCAGGAGCGGCTCATCGCCGCAGCCCAGGAACAGGAGGGCTATCTGGGGAAAAAGACCAACGCGCAGCTGGATGACTTCAAAGCCAACGTGGGCGGACTGTGGAACAAGTTTGCTCGGGATATGGACGCCCTGGAAGACTTCTACAACGGCCAAAAGAATGGCTACGACTGGTGCGATGTGTTTGTGGACTGGTGCTTTGTGCGCACCTTTGGGGTGGAGCTGGCGAGGAAGCTGACCTGCCAACCCAAGTATTCCCTGGGGGCGGGGACCAAGTATTCCATGGACTACTACAAGGCGCGGGGGCGGTTTTTCATGACGCCCCAGCCGGGAGATCAAATTTTCTTCGGCACAGCCACCGTGACCAGCCACACAGGGCTGGTGGTGGCGGTGAAGGACGGGTATGTGCACACGGTAGAGGGAAACGCGGGCAGTCCCAGCGCGGTCCGCCTGTGCAGATATTCCCAGCAATACGCGAAGATCAAGGGCTATGGGCGGCCGGACTGGTCGCTGGTGATCGGGGAACCGGAGGAGGACGATGAGATGGTGATTTATAAGGCGCTGACCGATGTGCCGGAATACTACCAGGCAGCGGTGCAAAAGGCGGTGGATCAGGGTGCGCTGAACGGCACCGGGGACGGAGAGCTGAACGTGTCCGAGGACCTGTGCAGGACGCTCACGGTTCTGGACCGGTTGGGCGTGCTGGACAAGGCAGCCACCTGAAATAAAAGGAAAAGCCCCCCTTAAACCGTTATGGTTTAAGAGGGGCTTTTGGCATCCGTGCGGTGATTGAAGCGTCCGCTCCCCTCAGGAGCGAAGCTGCTGTGGGAAACGGGCGGCGTTTCGCTTATACCTCATCCTCTACAGAGGAGTGGCTCATGATATAGAATTCCTCCTGACTGGGCCGAAATTCCTTCGCCATAGGCTCCAAGGTGTCGTCATAGCGCCGGGCCTGGTCCTCGTCGATGCTCATTATGGGGCTGTCCCGATAGACCCACCTGCGCCCATCCAATGCGCCCGCTTTCAGCTCCTTGCCCATCATAGCCGATGGGAATCGGCCGTTTTCTGTGCAAATGTTAAATTTTTTGCAGCTTTTGAAGCCCAGACCGACATAGTTGGCGGGACTGCCGAATATGACGATCACGTCCCAGCCCAGCTCCGCCGCCCGCCGGAAGGAGTGTTCTAACAGCCGCTTGCCGTAGCCCTTGCGTTGGTGCTCCGGCGCGATGGACACCGGACCAAAGGTGAGGATGTCTTTGACCGTCCCATCCTCGCCGGTGAGGGTGGCTTTGGTATACATCACGTTCCCGATGACGCGGCCGTCCAGCTCGGCCACAAAGTCCAGCTCAGGGATGAAATCCGGGTGGTCCCGCATAGTGCGGACCAGGTAATGCTCCACGCAGCCGGGGGTGTAAATGTTGTAAAAGGCCCGGCGGGTGACGTCCTCCACGGTCTGGCGGTCCGCCGCAGCCTCTCTCCTGATGGTCAGCATAAATGTCCTCCGTTTCGTCTTTTGCTGTGGCTATTGTAACATAAAGCATCGCCAAAGTCGAGGCGGCTGATTCCAGGTATGATGAAAATTTTTCTTGTGGGATGCAACGAAAGAGGCGTCACAAACGTATTATAATTGTATGGTATATGGGTGTGAGGAGAATGGGACAAAAGGATGTTTATAAGAGCGGATTTCACAATTTGATGTGGTCTTAAAAGAACTTTAACAATTTCCAGTTAAAATGTTACAGGATTGTTGTTGTTTCTCAGGGCTGGCCCGATTATACTAAAAAGGAACTGCAGCAGGCGGCTCTATGCCCGGCTACGGTGGGAATTTGCCTGCACAGGCTGTTTAGACAGGAGGATATCATATGCCGGAGATTTATACGCCCGACGCGCCGGAAAAAGCGCCGGTGGAGCAGACCGAAGGGGTGGACGTGGACTCTGTCCAGGGACAGGCCCCGGCGGCGGAGGGGCAGATTGCGGTGAAGGAAAAGAAGCCGCGCCGCACCGCTGCGGAGAAGAAGAAGCTGGTGAAGCGGATCATCGCCATCGTGGTGGCGGCGGCAATTTTGAGCGGTATCGTGTTTGGAATGTGGTTCCTGGTCTTTCGGGAGGACGATTCCCTGGGGGACATTTACGCCGAGCCCGCTTACATAGGCTCTATTCAAAGCGTGGTCCAGGGCAGCGGGAACGCCAACGCCAAGGAGACCTCCACCGTCAGCATTCCCGCCAACGGCACGGTGCAGCAGGTTCATGTGTCTGGGGGAGACGTGGTGATGGCCGGTCAGCCCCTGTTTACGGTCTATAGCCAGACGGCTCAGGATGCGCTGGCCACCGCCCAGGAGACCATGAACTCCCTCAATGAAAAGCTGGCGAACCTGAGCCTCCAGGCTCCCTTCAGTGGCAAGCTGATGGAGGTCTCCGAGTTCTACCCCGGCGACAATGTGGGGGAGGGGGCCACCGTGGCCACCCTGGTGAACGACACCAAGCTGAAGCTGTCGCTTTACTTCAGCTACGCCTATGAGGACCAGGTCTGGGCGGGGCAGACGGCCTCTGTTTCCATCCCGGCCGTGATGTATACCGGCGAGGGCGTGGTGGAAAAGGTGAACAAGGTCAGCTTCATCACCCCCGAGGGGGGCGTGTATTTCGAGGCGGTCATCGTATTCAACAACCCAGGCACCCTCACCGCCGAGATGGACGCGTCCGCCGTTCTCACCGCCGGGGACGGCACGTCCATCTACCCCTATGAGGCGACCCAGACCCAGTATTATGAGACCCGCACCCTGACCACCAAGGCTGGGGGACCGCTGGTGTACAGCAACCTGCTGAACTACGCCAACGTGCAGGCGGGGGAGGTGCTGCTGTCCATGGGCTCTGAGAGCCTGGACGAGCAGATCGCCGCCGCCCAGGAGGCGCTGAACGAGGCCCAGGCCAATGTGGACGCGCTGAACGCCGTCGCCCCCATCGACGGCACCGTGATTTCCTGCACCCTGGTGGAAGGCGGCGAGGTAAAGGCGGGGGACGCGGTGGTCACCATTCAGAACACCACCACCATGGTGGTGACCATTCAGGTGGACGACCGAAACATCGGCTTTGTCAAGCTGGGGGATACCATTGAGCTGTCCGATTACAACGGGAATTTCTTTATGGGCTTGGTCACGGATATCAAGATGCAGGGCGAGGTGGGTCAGGGGATGTCCACCTTCCCCGTCACCCTGGAGGTGGATAACTTCGACGGCTCGCTGTACGCCGGGGCGTGGCTGGACTATTCCTTCGTCACCAGCCAGTCGGACGAGTGCGTGCTGGTGGCCACCACGGCGGTGAAGTCGGTGGCGGACGCCGAGGGGAACAAGCAGACCGTGGTGTTTGTCCAGCGGGAGGAGCGGCCGGACAACGCCGTGGACCTGGATTACACCGCCCTATACGGCGTGCCCAAGCCGGAGGAGGGGTACTGGCCCGTGCTGGTGGAGACCGGAATCTCCGACGCCAAGCAGGTGGAGATCAAGTCCGGCGTGGAAGCGGGCGACATGGTATTCATCAACTATACCACCGAGCAGAACGGCATGGGCGGCGGCATGATGATCGGCTGAGGTGGCGCCATGCTCATTGACATCAAAGACCTTTACAAAATTTATAACGAGGGACAGGAGAGCGAGGTCCGGGCGCTGGATGGCGTGTCCCTCCAGATCGACCGGGGGGAATTTGTTGCCATCGTGGGTGCGTCCGGTTCGGGCAAGTCCACCATGATGAACGTGCTGGGCTGTCTGGACGTGCCCACCCATGGGCAGTATGAGCTGAATGGGACCGATGTCACATCCTTGAAGGACAAGGACCTGGCCCGCATCCGCAACCGGGAGATCGGCTTCATTTTCCAGGGCTACAACCTGCTCCAAGACCTGGACGCGCTGGATAACGTGATTCTCCCTCTGATCTACCGGGGCACCTCCATTTTCGAGCGGGAGGAGCTGGCTATGGCCGCCCTGGCGCGGGTGGGGATGGACGACCGGGCCCACCACCGTCCCAGCCAGATGTCCGGCGGCCAGCAGCAGCGGGTGGCCATCGCCCGGGCCATCGCCACCCATCCCCCCATCATCATGGCGGACGAGCCCACGGGAGCCCTGGACTCCAAGACCGGGCGGCACGTGCTGGGCATTCTTCAGCAGCTCTATCGGGAGGGCACCACCATCCTGCTCATCACCCATGACGATGGCATCGCCGCCACCGCCCCCCGGGTGGTGCGGCTGTCCGACGGAAAGATTGTCCACGATGGACGGCAGGAGGTGGACTGGCTGTGAATTTTATGCAGGCATTCAAAATGGCCTTTAAATCCATTGCTTCTAAAAAAACCCGGTCCTTCCTCACGATGCTGGGCATTATCATCGGCGTGGCGTCGGTGGTCATCATGGTGTCGGTGGTGCAGGGGCAGAACAAGAAGCAGATGGAGTACCTGGAGGCCATGGGCGACAATAAAATCAGCGTCTACGCTTACCAGCGCTACGAGACCTCGGGAAGCGTGTCCGGGCTGCTGTATGAGTACTGTCTGGGAATGCAGGACCTGGTGGTGGGGGTCACTCCCCAGATTGAGGTGTGGCAGGAGATCACCATCAAATACGGCGCCAAAACCTTCAACACCCAGAATTGGGACGACTGGGAGAAGCGCATCTCGCTCAAGCTGGGCTCCGACCAATTCGGCGTGTGCAATAATTACACCCTGGGAGGCGGCCGGGAGCTGTCCTTCCTGGACATTGAGAAGACCAACCAGGTGTGCGTGCTGGGCGGCGGGGCGAAGACGCTGCTGTTTGACTTTGTGGACCCGGTGGGGGAGACCATCTTCATCAACAACCAGCCCTTCCTGGTGGTGGGCTGGTATGAGCCCACCGGGGTGGAGGGCATGAGCGACATGGATAACGTGGTGCTGCTGCCCTACACCTTCAACCGAACCCTGAACAACAACGAGCAGATTCGTCAGTACGTGGTGAAGGCGCGCAGCGCCTCGGCCACCACCCTGGCCATCGCCAAGCTCAAGGCGTTCCTGGGGGGCTTCATCACTGAGGACAACGGCTTTTACGATGTGAGCAGCAACAACAACTGGGCCGACCAAATGCAGCAGCAGAGCCTGATGCAGTCCCTGGTGCTGGGGGCCATCGCGGGCATCTCCCTGCTGGTGGGCGGCATCGGCATCATGAACATCATGCTGGTCACTGTCACCGAGCGCACCCGGGAGATCGGCATCCGCAAGGCCATCGGCGCGGAGCGCAAAAGCATCATCGTCCAGTTTCTCATTGAGGCGGCGGTGATCTGCGGCATCGGCGGCATCATCGGCATTGGGCTGGGCTGTATGGGCTCGCTCATCGCGGGAAAATTCTTGCTTCAGGGCATGATTCTGTGGCCCAGCATGGTGATCACCGTGGGGGCGTTCACCTTCTCGGTGGTGCTGGGTGTGCTGTTCGGACTGTACCCCGCCATCAAGGCGTCCAGCCTCCAGCCGGTGGACGCGCTGCGGGCGGAATAAGGAGGAGAGACAATGAGACGAAATTGTAAGCGAGGGCTGGCCCTGCTGCTGTGCGTGGTCACGGTGCTGTCGCTGGCGGTTCTTCCCGGCTATGCCGGCCAGTTCCATGACATCAAGGACAGCCAGACCTCCATGGCGGCGGATGTGCTGTCCGCCCTGGGGGTGGTGAAGGGTACCGGCGGCGGGGGCTTCTCCCCGGAGGGACACCTCACCCGGGCCCAGCTGTGCAAAATGGCCATTGAGGTGCTGGGCATGGGGGAGGAGGCCAAGGCCCAGGCCTACCGCACCATTTTCAAGGACATGAAGGGCGGGCACTGGGCCAGCGGGTATGTAAACCTGGCCGCCGTCACCGAGATTCCGGAGGGCTCCAAGTCCCGGCTGATGCTGGGCCTGGGGGACGGGAATTTCGGCCCCGACCGGGAGGTCACCTATCAGGAGACGGTGACACTGTGTCTGCGCATCCTGGGCTACAGCGAGGAGGCAAACCGGGCCTGGCCCCACAGCGCCCTGGAGGCCGCCAGCCGCCTGGGACTGGACGAGGGAGTGTCTGTGGAGGTCCCCTCCGCCCCCGTCACCCGGGGACAGACCGCGCTGCTGTTTTACAACCTGCTGACCACCCCCTGCAAAGCCAGCGGCGAGCTTTTTGCCAAGGAAAAATTGGGTGATATCAAGGACGATGCCATCCTCCTGGCCACCGACGCCACCATCAACGGCAAGTCGGGCTGGGTAGTCACCGCTAAGGACGGCGCCACCACGGCCTACCGCAGCGCGGCGCCGGTGGACACGTCCATGCTGGGCCTGCGTGGTTCGGTGCTGCTGGATCAGGAGGGCCGCTTTGTCACCATGCTGCCGGATGCGTCCAGCTACATCACCGCCGCGGTGAGCCGGAAGCAGGGGTCGTCCTACCTCCATCTGGCGGGGAAGGGCCGGTACACGATGTCGAAGGACACCCCGGTGTACACCGGCGCGGCCGCCGGCGCGGAGATCACCACCTATGAGGAGTATATGGCTAATTTGCGGACCGGAGACATCGTGACGCTCTACCTGGACGGGCAGGGCAAGGTGGCGGGCCTGTACCGGGCGAAGGAGACGGCGGAGTCCCGCTTTGTGGTGGTGCGCAGCGCCTCGGCCACCTCGGGGATGTTCCGCTCCCTGCTGGGGGAGGAGAAGGACTACACCATCCGCAAAAATGGCGTGGCCATCTCCATGAGCGACATCCGGCAGTATGACGTGGTCACCTATGATCCTATCACCAAGGTGCTGGACGTGTGCGACGCCAAGCTGGCCTGCGTCTATGAGAACGCCGTGCCCACGCCCGGTTCCCCCAACGAGATCGTCGCTGCGGGGGGCAACCACTTCGCCGTGCTGGCCGATGCCATCGAGGACTTCACCGGGCGGAAGCTGGGCGAGCACATCACGCTGCTGTTTACCGCCAACGGCATGGTGGCGGGCCTGATGCCGGGGAAGACCGACATCTCCACCTCCAACGCCTTGGGATTCGTGAACAAGGACGGGCATTTCGAGCTCCTCAACTGCCGGCTGACCCTGACGGAGAACATCCCGTCCGAGAGCTACAACCGGGGCAGCATCTGGAACCTGGGCTCCTCCTCCCGCGGCTCGCTCAAGCTGCAATCCAAGGGAATCTATAGCGGCGGCTTCCTGTTCAACCCCAAGACCATGACCCTGGGCGGCGTGAAGGTGAGCCCGGCCGCGCAGGTGTTCGAGCGCAGCCCGGAAGGCGATTTGGTGGCCCGGGAGCTGTCCAGCCTGAACGTCTCGTACCATGCCGACTACTACCACCGCAGCAGCACAGGCGTGGTGGACATGATTATCCTGGGCACCGGCCGGGGCGGCGGAAAGGTATACGGCCGGGTGGACTCGGTCAACACCTATACAGTGTCGCCAGACGGTGGTGGGTACAGGCGCACTGTTACCACGCGGACGCTGCTCAACGGCGAGGACTCAAATTATACCTTCGCCAACGGTCTGCGCATTTCCAGCGGCTACTGTGAGCTGACGGTGTCCGGAGGCTATATCACCGCCGTGAGCTACCTGAAAAAGATTGAAAACGTGCCCTCCACCGCCTTCTTCACCGAGGACGGGACCACCTTTGTGCGGGTGGGCCAGGACGTGTACGAGGTGGATAAGGACGTGCACTGCTTCAACATCGCCGCCTCTTACACCGAGCCCGGCAACAATCCCCCCGCGTGGATGGACCTGCCCTGGGACGCAGAGGGCAGATTGCCTGGGGGAGAAAAGTTCGAGTGGATCTGGGACAGTACGAGTTGGACGCCCAACGCTCCAGAGATTAAGAAATTCGACACCCTGAGCCAGTGCCGCAACTTTGCCGACACGCTGACCATTTACCTGGACAACACCGAGGGGAAGGTCCGCGTGGTGGAGGCGGTGTCTTAACCGCCCAGCTGAGGACAGAAGAAAGAGCCGCCGCAGAGAATTCTGCGGCGGCTCTTTTCAGTTGAAGTCTGGCGGCTTGAGGCTGTTCTCCTCCAGCTGCTGGAGCAGCCCGGCCAGCGTCCGCCAGTCCTCCGGCGACACGCCGGCGGACAGCTGGCGCTGAAAGCGCTGGGTGGCCTGGTCCAGCACGGCCAGCATTTCCTCCCCCGCCGGGGTGAGGTAGAGCTGGTACTGCCGGCGGTTTTCCGGGTCAGGAGCGCGGCGGATGTGGCCCAGGTCCTCCAGCCGCCGGGCGGACCGGGCCACGCTGGCTTTGTCCAGGGCGAAAAAGCTTACCACGTCCTCCTGGCTTGCGCCGGGATGGCGGCCGATGTAGAGGACAATGAGGTGCATCACCCCCACATACCCGTTGGGGGTGAGGACGGTGTGCCGGAGAATGCGCATCCGCTGGCGGTTGATTTTCAGCAGGCTGGACAGCACCGGGTCCGTCATGCTACCTCACCTCCGGGGGCGGAGCGCTCCGCCGCCTGGGCGTCGGCTGCGGCCTGAATCTGCCGCTTCACCCGGCGGATGAGGGGCAGGGCCAGGATCAGCGTGAGCAGGTCGGCCACGGCCTGGACGGCGGCCACGCCGTAGGCGCCCCAGGCCCAAGACATGGGGTAGACGATGGGCAGGAAGCAGGTGCCCTGCCGGGAGGTGGACAGCAGCAGCGCTCCCCGGGCGTTGCCCAGCCCGGCGCAGAACATATTCACCACCGCAACCCAGCCGTGGATGGGCAGCACCAGGCACTGCAAGCGGATACACAGCGCGCCGATGGCCAGCATCTCCGCCGACTGGTCCGATTTGGCGAACACGCCGATGAGCTGGTTGGCCAGCAGCGCCAGGGTGAGCCCCATCACCAGCGCGCCGATGATGGCGGTGCGGGAGGCGAAGCGGTAGCTGTCCTTCACCCGGTCGTACCGCTTGGCGCCCCAGTTGAAGCCGGCCACGGGCTGAAAGCCGGTGCCAAAGCCCAGGATGATGCCGAAGGGGAACATCATCACCTTGGTGGACACGCCGATGCCGGCCAGCACGGCGTCCGAGATGCCGCCGGCGATGTTGTTGAGCACAATGGCGGACACCACCGCCAGCCCCGAGCGGAACATGGACGAGGAGCCCACGCTGACCACCTGGGTGACGATGTCACGGGTGGGGCGGAAGCGGCGGACGGACAGGTGCAGAACGCTGCGGCGGGTGACGTAGGGGAAGACGAGAATGGCGAAGCTGACCAGCTTGGAGATGGCGGTGGCCAGCGACGCGCCTTTGACCCCCATGTTGAAGTTGAAGATGAAAATGGGGTCCAGGAAGCAGTTCAAAATGCCGCCGAAGCCCATGCCCACCATGGAGAGCATGGCGCTGCCCTCGGCCCGGAGGCACTGGTTCATCACAAAGTTGGCCGCCATGAAGGGGGCCACCAGCAGCACATAGGTGGCGTATTCCACGGCGAACTGCTCGCAGGTGTCGGTGGCGCCCAGCAGGCGCACCATGGGGTGCATAAAGCTCACGCCCAGGACGGTGACCACCGCGCCGAACAGCACCGCAGTGAAAAACGCCGTGGACAGCACCTGGCTGGCCTTGTCCGAGTCCTTGGCTCCCAGCAGGCGGGAGATATAGCTGGCCGCGCCCACCGCCAGCATGGAGCCGGCCATCATAATGATCTGGTCCAGCGAGGCGTTGACGTTGATGGCGGCCTGGGCGCTCTCCCCCAGGCCGCTGACGAAATAGGTGTCCGCCAAGTTGTAAATAGAGGTAATCAAAAAAGAGATGATGGAGGGAAAGGCCATCTTGGTGATGACACGGGGCAGGGAGCCCTCCAGCATCATGTTTTCCCGCAGCTGCTGCCGCTGTTTGTCTGTGCCCGCCATTGCGCAGTCTCCTTACCATAGATTGTTTCATTTGCAACTGTTTCATATAATACCTTTATTATACTCAAAATTCGACAGCTGTCAAGGCGGAGGGCGGGATTGGACGGAGGAGGTCCGGCTGAGACAGGGAAAAAGCTCCTGACCCGCCGGGCAGGTCAGGAGCTTTTTCCGCGAATTAGCCTGAGGTGGTTTTGGCTGCGTGCCAAGAGTAGAGCGTCCCGGCGCACCCGGCGGCAAGCAGGGCCAGCGCCGCCCAGAGCCAGCACCACGCCCCGACCGCCAGCAGGCCGGCCAGGAGGGTGGCCGCCCCGGCCGCCGCCATGGCCCAGCCGCCAAAGCGCTGGCACTTGCGCCAGACCGCCTCGTTTTTTACGCTCCACGGGGTGCGCAGCCCCGCGGGGCCGGGCTTTTTCAGCTTGGGAATCCAGTTGCCCAGGGCGATCAGGCCCAGACCGGATACGGCGCAGAGGCTTCGGTTCAGGTCCAACGGGAGGGCGGCCAGGTTTTCTGCCTGCCGGAAGTCCGCGTATAAGAAATACAAAATGATGAGGTCGAACACAGCGAACTGGACGATGCCGGCAAGCACCAGCAGGAGCTCCGCAATCTTCCCGGAGGCGGAATTTCTCATCAGGCGGGAGACGCCCAGCCACAGCGCCCCATAGGGCAGCATGAGAAGGGGGAAAATCAGCGTTTCATACCTGCTTCCCCAGCGGTTTACCTCTCCCGCGGCGTTATAATGGGCCGGGATGCGGTCCGGAAGGAAGGGCAGGGCCGCCAGCACCAGCACCAGTTCCAGCACCAGAAGCAGAACTGCGGCGGTGTATAGTCTCCTCAGCTTCATGGTTCGCGCCTCCTCTCAGCTCGTTCAGCCACAAAATCGCCTCGTCCAGCACCGTCAAATCCAGCTCGTAGTAGATAAAATTTTTGTGCCGGGTCTCATAGATCAGCTCCGCCTCCCTCAGCCTTTTCAGGTGGTAGGACAGAGCCTGGGGCGTCATGCCCACCGCCTGAGCCAGCGCCCCGGAGGCGATGCGCCCCTCCTTCAGCTTGGAGAGAATCCTGCGGCGGTTTTCGTCGGCCAGAGCGGCCAGGATGTCTGAAACGGGCATAGCGTGCGCCTCCCAGCTATTTCAAGCTTTCTTTAAATAGATACTATCATAGTGGGCGGAGGATGTCAAGGGCTGTTTCAAAATAATTTGAAATAGCGGCAGGCAGAATTTGGTGATATTGCCCCTTGCAATTTTTCCGTTAATAGGGTAAGCTGTTTCCATAGGCAGAGTAGGGGCGCGTGTGTTGGGAGGCTATGGTCTCCGCAGTGCCGGCGGGACGGGGAGTTGTCCGCCGGACGAAAAGCCGCAGGGCTTGCAGTGCGCGCCTCGCATCCCGCTGCCGCATGGCGGAGCTTGGATTGCGGGCTTCCTTTGTGCGGCATACCCATTTTGGGCTGCCGAGAAAACAAAGGAGGTCTTTTTATGTCTCAAACGCTGTACAAAACGCCCTTTTCCCCCGCATATTGGAGGGACGCCCTGGCGGACTTCAAAAAGCCGCGCACGCTGGTGTTCTCCGCCCTGATGGTGGCCGCCTGCGTGGCGCTGAGCTACCTGAAGTCCATCCCCATTGTGGACAACGTCCGGGTGACGTGGGGCTTTCTGGCCAGGGCGCTGTGCGCCCTGGTGGGCGGGCCGGTGAACGCCCTGGCCTTCGGCTTTGTGGAGGACACGGTGAGCTACTTCATGAACCCGGACGAGGGCTACAACCCCTTCTACATCTTCACCACCATGCTGGGGGTGTTCACCTACGCGCTGTTCCTCTACCGGGCGGAGGTGACGGTGACGCGGGTGTTTTTGGCTAAACTGCTCACCAATATCCAGAACGTATTTTTGCAGTCCCTGGGCACCTATCTGTGGTATTCCAGCAAGGGCTATTGGATTATCGCGGGGGAGCGGGCGGTGAAAAACGCCATCATGCTGCCCGTTCAGACCGTCATGCTGGTGGCGCTGTTCGCGGCCCTGCTGCCCATCCTGCACCGCATGGGCTTCCTGCCCGCCCAGGCGGCGCGGCTGAAGCTGTGGAGGAAGCCGGAGTGGATGGGGCGGAAAAAAGAGCGCGAGGAGCAGGCGGTCCCCTGGGAGGAGTGACCGCCCCGCAGACCGCATAACGAAGGCCATGTCCGCATACCTTCCCATGAGGAGGGATGCGGACATGGCTTTTTTTGAGGCGCTGGGCAACTGGCTGTGGGGCGGACCGCTGCTGGCGGTCTTTTTGGCGGTGGGGCTGTGGTACTCCTTCGCCACCGGCTTTTTTCCCATCTTCGGCGTGGGGGTGTGGTGGAGGACCACGGCGGGCTCCCTGCTTGGGCGGAAAAAGGGGGGAAAGGGCGGCCGGGGCGTGACCCAGCTCCAGGCCCTGTCCACCGCCCTGGCGGCCACGGTGGGCACCGGGTCCATCGCCGGGGTGGCCACGGCCATCGTGTACGGCGGGCCGGGGGCGGTGTTCTGGATGTGGATGTCCGCCCTGCTGGGCATGGCGGTGAGCTGCGGGGAGAAGACCCTGGCGGTGCGCCACCGGGAGCGGGGGCCGGACGGGAGCTACCGGGGTGGGCCCATGGAGTACATGAAAAACGGGCTGCGCCTGCCGTGGCTGGCCAAGCTGTTCGCGCTGCTCTGCATTGCGGAGACGCTGGCGGGGGGCAATCTGGCCCAGGCCAATTCCATCGCCTCGTCGCTGTCCGCGGCGGCGGGGGCGAACCGGCTGGCGGTGGGGGTGGTGCTGGCTGCCGCCGTGGCCCTGGTGCTGGCGGGGGGAATCAAGCGGATTGGGAAGCTGTGCGAGCTGCTGGTGCCCGCCATGGCGCTGCTGTTCGTGGGTTGCGGGCTGGCGGTGGTGGCGGCCAACTGGCGTTCGGTGCCCGGCGCCTTTGCGCAGATCATCGCCTATGCCTTCGCGCCCCGGGCCGTTGCCGGGGGCTACGCCATGGGGGCGGCGCTGCGGTACGGGGTGGCCCGGGGGGTGTTCACCAACGAGGCGGGGCTGGGTATGTCCGCCATCGCCCACGCCTGCGCCGACGTGGAGCAGCCGGCGGAGCAGGGGATGTGGGGGATTTTCGAGGTGTTTTTGGCCACCATGGTCATCTGCACCGTCACGGCTCTGGTGATTCTGACCTCCGGGGTGTACGACCCGGTTCAGGCGCTGGCCCTGGCGGAAGCGGGGGCGCTGCCCGACGGAATGCTGGGCGCACCGCTGACGGCGGCGGGCTTCGCCACCCTGTTTGGGGAGGCGGGGGAGTGGATTGTGTCCGTCAGCCTGATTCTGTTCGCCTTTACCTCCCTCATCGGGTCTGGGTACTACGGGCGGCGGGGATTGGAGACCCTCACCGGCTCCTCCTGGGCCATGGGGCTGTTCTGCCTGGCCTTCCCAGCCTGCGTAATCCTTGGGGCGGTGGGAGACGTGACGGCGGTGTGGCAGCTGGTGGACGTGTTCAACGGCCTGCTGGCGGCGGTGAACCTGCCCGCGCTGCTGCTGCTCTCGCCGGAGGCGGTGCACCTGCTGCGCTCGTGGCTGCGGACCCGCTGGGGCGGCGAGGCGGCCCTTGACAACCGGGGCGGGATGGCGTAAGATAGTGCCGGTAACGGGAGGCGTTCCCGACAAAAACTGAGAAAGGGAGAATGGACATGGATTTGAATTTCGATATCAAGGGCAAGGTAGAGGAGATTGTGGCCAAGCTGAAAAAGGACCCCGATCTGATGGAGAAGTTCCAGAACGACCCCATCAAGGCGCTGGAGAGCGTCCTGGGTGTGGACCTGCCGGATGAGCAGCTCAAGCCGCTGGTGGCGGGCGTGAAGGCCAAGCTCACCGCCTCCGATTTGGGCGACAAGCTGGACGGCCTGAAGAAGCTGTTCTAAGGCCGCATTCCCACAACATGGAAAGAGACGCCCGCCCCCTTTTGGCAAAGGGGCGGGCGTTTTTGCGCGGCGGTGGGTTTCGGCCCGAGAGCAAAGCCCCCCGGCTTCGCCGGGGGAGCTTGCAAAGTTCAGGTGCGTCAGTGGGCCCAAGAGCAAAGCCCCCCGGCGAAGCCGGGGGGCTTACAAAACTCAGGTGCGGTACCGCGTCTGGGGCACGTAGGTGCAGTGGAGAATCTCGTGGGCCTTGTGGCCGCCGGGCTCGCCCAGGTAGGTCTCGTAGACCTCCTTGACCACGGGGCTCTCGTGGCTGCGGCGGTGGGGCATCCCCTCGTCCTGCTTGTACAGCGCCTGGGCCCGCAGGGTGCGCAGGTCGGTGAAGGAGCGCACGGAGGAGGCGTGCAGGGGCTGGCCGCCGCCGTTGACACAGCCGCCGGGGCAGGCCATGAACTCGATGAAGTCGTAGTGCAGCTCGCCGGACTTGATGCCGTCCAGCACGATTTTGGCGTTGGACAGGCCCGAGGCCACGCACACCTTCACGGTGCGGCCGGGCAGCTCATAGCTGGCCTCCTTGATGTCCTTGATGCCCCGGACCTCGTGGAACTCCAGGGGGGCGTTGTCGTCGCCCATGAGCTTGGCCGCCACGGTGCGCAGGGCGGCCTCCATCACGCCGCCGGTGGCGCCGAAGATGACGGACGCGCCGGTGGAGATGCCCAGCATGGGGTCGAACTCGCCCTCGGGCAGGTGGTCGAACATCATGCCCGCCTGGGTAATCATCCGGGCCAGCTCCCGGGTGGTGAGGGAGGCGTCCACCGGCATACAGCCGTTGGCCATGCGCTGCTCCTCCCGCTTGACCTCGTACTTCTTGGCGGTGCAGGGCATGATGGACACCACGTAGATGTCCTTGGGGTCGATGCCCGCCTTCTCGGCGTAGTAGCTCTTGACCAGCGCGCCGAACATCTGCTGGGGGGACTTGCAGGAGGACAGGCTGGGGATGAACTCGGGGTAGTGCTGCTCGCAGAAGCGAATCCAGCCGGGGGAGCAGGAGGTAATCATGGGCAGCTTGCCGCCGTTCTGGAGGCGCTGGAGGAACTCCGTGCCCTCCTCCATGATGGTGAAGTCGGCGGCGGTGTCCACGTCGAACACCTTGTCAAAGCCTAAGCGGCGCAGGGCGGACACCATTTTGCCCTCCACATTGGTGCCGATGGGCATATCGAAGCACTCGCCCAGGGTGACCCGGACGGAGGGGGCGGGGCCGACGACCACGTGCTTGGTGGGGTCGTGAAGGGCGGCCAGCACCTCGGGGATGGAGTCCTGCTCGCTCAGCGCCCCGGTGGGGCAGGCCACCAGGCACTGCCCGCAGGACACGCAGTCCACCTCGGCCAAATCCCGGTCGAAGGCGCAGCCGATGTGGGTCATAAAGCCCCGGTCGTTGGGGCCAATCACGCCCACGGCCTGCTGCTTGCGGCAGGCGGCGGTGCAGCGCCGGCACAGGATGCACTTGGAGTTGTCCCGCACCAGGTGCAGGGCGGAGGCCTCAATCTGGGGCACCATCAGGTCGTTGGCGTAGCGCACCGCGTCGATCTGGAACTCCGCGGCCAGCTCCCGCAGCTCACAGTGGGCGTTGCGGGCGCAGGTGAGGCAGTCCATGCGGTGGTTGGACAGGATGAGCTCCAGAGAGAGCTGCCGGGAGTGGCGCACCTTGGGGGTGTTGGTGTATACCTCCATGCCCTCGCTCACCGGGTAGACGCAGGACGCCATCAGGGAGCGGGCGCCCTTGACCTCCACCACGCAGATGCGGCAGGAGCCGATCTCGTTCACGTCCTTCAGGTAGCACAGGGAGGGGATTTTGAAGCCCGCGGCCCGGGCGGCCTCCAGCACCGTGGTCCCCTCGGGGACGGTGACGGGGATGTCGTTGATTTTCAGGTTTACCATGTTGGGTTCCATCGTGTTCTCTCCCTCCCTTACGATTTGGAGATGGCGTCAAAGCGGCAGTTGCTCTGGCACAGGCCGCAGTGGATGCACTTGCTTTGGTCGATGACGTGGGGTGCCTTCACCGCGCCAGAGATGGCGTCCACCGGGCAGTTCCGGGCGCACAGGGTACAGCCCTTGCACTTGCCCGGGTCGATGATGTACCGGGTGAGGTTGCGGCACACCCCGGCGGGGCAGCGCTTCTCCACCACGTGGGCCACGTACTCGTCCCGGAAATACTTCAGGGTGGACAGCACCGGGTTGGGGGCGGACTGGCCCAGGGCGCACAGGGCGGAGTCCTTCAGGTGGTGGCACAGCTCCTCGATGGTGTCCAGGTCCTCCAGGGTGCCCTTGCCGTCGGTAATCTTGCACAGCAGGTCGTACAGCCGCTTGGTGCCGATGCGGCAGGGGACGCACTTGCCGCAGGACTCGTCCACGCAGAACTCCAGGAAGAACTTGGCGATGTCCACCATGCAGTTGTCCTCGTCCATGACGATGAGGCCGCCTGAGCCCATCATGGAGCCGATGGCGGTGAGGGAGTCATAGTCGATGGGGGTGTCGATGAGCTCGGCGGGGATGCAGCCGCCGGAGGGGCCGCCGGTCTGGGCGGCCTTGAACTTCTTGCCGTTGGGGATGCCGCCGCCGATGTCCTCGATGATAGTGCGCAGGGTGGTGCCCATGGGGACTTCCACCAGGCCGGTGTTGGTAATCTTGCCACCCAGGGCGAACACCTTGGTGCCCTTGGACTTCTCGGTGCCGATGGCGGCGAACTTCTCCCAGCCGTTGTTGAGAATCCAGGTGATGTTGGCGTAGGTCTCCACGTTGTTGAGCAGGGTGGGCTTGCCGAACAGGCCCTTGACGGCGGGGAAGGGCGGGCGGGGACGGGGCTCGCCCCGGTGGCCCTCGATGGAGGTCATCAGGGCGGTCTCCTCGCCGCACACGAAGGCGCCCGCGCCCAGGCGCAGCTCCAGGTTGAAGGAGAAGCCGGAGCCCAGGATGTTCTCGCCCAGCAGGCCGTACTCCTCGGCCTGCTTGATGGCCAGCTCCAGGCGCTTGACGGCGATGGGGTACTCGGCGCGGATGTAGATGTAGCCCTGATGAGAACCCACGGCGTAGCCCGCGATGGTCATGGCCTCAATGACGGAGAAGGGGTCGCCCTCCAGCACCGAGCGGTCCATGAACGCGCCGGGGTCGCCCTCGTCGGCGTTGCAGCACACGTACTTCACGCCGTCGTCGCTCTTGGCGTCATAGGTGAACTGCCATTTGGTGCCGGTGGGGAAGCCCGCGCCGCCCCGGCCTCGCAGGCCGGACTGCTTCAGCGCGTCGATGATCTCCTGGGGCGGGGTCTTCTCGGTGAGGATGCGCTCCAGGGCGGTGTAGCCGTCCACGCCGATGTACTCGTCGATGGACTCCGGGTTGATGACGCCGCAGTTGCGCAGGGCGATGCGCAGCTGGTGCTTGTAGAACTGGGTGTCCGCCAGAGAGGTGACGGACTGACCCTCCTCCCCCTCCATGTGGAGCAGGCGCTTGACGATGCGGCCCTTGACGATGTGCTCGGACACGATCTCGTGTACGTCGTCCACAGTGACCCGGGTGTAGCACGCCCCCTCGGGGAACACCATGACGATGGGGCCCATAGCGCACAGGCCGAAGCAGCCGGTCTTGACCACCCGGACCTCCTGGTCCATCCCGGCGGTCTTGAGGGCCTGCTCAAACTCGGTGATGAGCTTGGGGCTTTCCGAGGAGGTACAGCCGGTGCCGGTGCACACCATGATATGGCTTCGGATATGGCTCATAGTTGGTTCCTCCCTCTTTTATCATTCGGCCGCGCCGATGGTGTAGTCCTGGACCACGTTGTGATTGACCAGGTGCTGCTCCACGATGGCGGGGATCATCTCCGGGCGCAGGCGCACGTACGTCACCTTCTCCTCCCCGGGGACGAACACCTCGGCCACCGGCTCCAGGCGGCACACGCCGATGCACCCCGTTTGGGACACGGTGACGTTGGTCAGCCCCCGGCGGTTGATCTCGTCCAGAAAGGCGGTCATCACAGGGCGGGCGCCGGCGGCGATGCCGCAGGTGGCCATGCCCACCACCACGCGGATATTGCTCTCGTCATTTTCCCGCAGGTCCATCTGGCGCTTCATTTTTTCCCGGATGGCCTTGAGTTCTTCTAAGCTTTTCATGTAATCTCTCCTTCGATTCCGGCGGCGGGGAGCGCATCCGCCGCCGCGTCGTTTTCCTGTTCGGTCAGATAGTCCTGAATCCAGGCGAACACCTCCGGCTCCGCCAGGGAGATATCATCGCCCAAAATGTCCCGCAGCTCCGCGGTGGACAGCGCCGCCTCCCCCTTCGGGGTGGTGTGGCGGTAGGTCAGCTCCATCTCCGGGCTGCCCTGGATGAGCAGGGCCGTCGTCCCGGCCAAATCCCCCAGGGGGGGGCAGTCCAGGTGCCGGCGCTGAAAGCGGGCGGTGACGGTGGTGCCCGCGCCCAGGGCGCTCTCGATGGCCAGCGACCCGCCGGTCTGCTCCGCCGTCAGGCGCAGCAGGGGCAGGCCCAGCCCCACCTTCCGGGTGGTGCGGGTGGTGGTGAAGGGGTCGGTGACCTGGGCGAGAAACTCCGGGGACATTCCCCGGCCGTCATCCGCGATGGTGAGGGTGAGCCAGCCGGCCTCGTCCTCCTCCAAGGTGACGGCCACGTGGCTGGCCCCCGCGGCCACCGAGTTTTTGGCCACGTCTAAGAGATGGAGGGAGAGGTCCTTCATCCCTTTTTGATGTACTCGTCCAAAATGGGGCCCACCTGGGCGGCGGTGAGGCGGCCGTACACATCGTCGTTAATCATCATGACGGGGGCCAGGCCGCACGCGCCGATGCAGCGGCAGGCGTCCAGGGAGAACAGCCCGTCGTTGGTGATGCCGCCGGGGGCGATGTTCAGCTTCTTCTCCACCGCGGCCAGCACATCCGCCGCGCCCTTGACGTAGCAGGCGGTGCCCAGGCACACGGAGATCTGGTACTTTCCCTTGGGGTTGAGGGAGAAGAAGGAGTAAAAGCTGGCCACGCCGTAGATTTCAGACAGGGGGATATCCAGCCCCTCGGCCACCATGATCTGGACCTCCTCGGGCAGATAGCCGAAGATTTCCTGGGCGGCCTGAAGCACCGGCATGGTGGCGCCGGGCTGGCCCTTGTGCGCCTCGATGACATGGCGCAGGCGTTCTTCCTGTTCCGGAGTGCCCCGGTAGGGGACTGCGGTCTTGCAGTTAGGCATTTCGCTTCCTCCTTGTTTTGATCTGGGGCGGGCGGAGTGGGCCGCCGCCCCGATGTTGCAGAAATGAAATAAAGCGTCCGGGCGAAGCATCAGCATGGAAGATCACCCGGACAAGCTATTCTATCATACGGCAGTACGGTTTGTCCAAGCTAACAGCATAAAAATCACCAAAAATCGTCAGGGAATTCCATCCGCGCCTGGCGCACCCTGGCGCAGCCAGCTCAGAACCGCCTGAGGGGACCGCTCCAAGAGGGGCATATACTGGTGGGCGTCCTGGATTTGGTCCAGATAGTGTGCGTCGCTGGCGTCGAAATGGGCCACCCCCCGCAGGTCTGGCCGTTGGAACAAATCCGGCGGGCAGCCTCTGGAGGTCTCCGCCACGGGAAAGCCCATGGCCGGGTCCCACAGGCCCAGGTTGGCCAGCAGGGAGAAGGAGGGCCGGTCGATGTGGGCGGGGTAGGCCACGCCGCCGTGGGCACGGACCAGGGCGGCCGCCTCGTAGATGCCGATGGCGGCCGCCCCGGCCAGAAAAGCGGTCTCCTCCCCCAGCGGGCGGTCCTTCTCGTCTAAGTACAGCTGCGGGCCAAAGACGGCGGGGTTGTTTGGGATGGGGGGCAGCTTCTCCCGCACCAGGGTGGAAAACGCGCCGGCCTCCTCCAGACCGGGGAACAGGCACACCACATGGGCCTCCTCGGCGGTGGTGAGCTCCATCCCCGGCAGGGCCAGCAGGCCGTAGCGCTCCGCGGCCCGGCAGAAGGCGGCGCAGTTGCCGCAGGTATTGTGGTCGGTGAGGGCCGCCACCTCCAGCCCCGCCAGCGCGCACATCCCGGCCAGGTTGGCGGGGGTGTTGTCCTCCCCGCCGCAGGGCGACAGGCAGGAGTGCAGATGGAGGTCAAAGGCAAGCCGTTCCATTACAACGCACCGATGAGTCCGCCCAGCCTGCACGCGCAGTCATAGACGGACAACGCCGTGCCCAGCAGGGTGATGCCCTGGGTCCTGGCCCGCTCCAGCAGGGGCGGGTCTGGGACCACATCCTCAGCTAAAATCACGCAGGACACGTCGGTGAGGGCGGCCACCGCCGCCACGTTCACATTGCTCATAATGGTGAGCCACGCCCCTCCGGCGGGGGCCCGGCCCATCACCCAGCTGAGCAGGTCGCCGCAGTACCCCCCCTCCACGGGGCGGTCCGGGTCGTCCAGGTGAAACACGCTCAGAGGGAGGGCGTCAATGAGCGTTTGCACTGTTATCATAAAATCACCGCCTTTTCATCGGTCGTCCAGCAGGGGGGGCAGGCCGCCGGGGGCGTCGTCCGGGCGGTGCCGGAAGGGGGCGGGGAGGTACTCGTCCGCCCCGGAGTGGCCCGCCATGTGCTGCATCCGCTCCCGCACCTTAAAAATACAGTCCTCCTCGCTGGCCCGGCCCATCACCACGTCCTCGGCGAAGGCCCGGCAGGAGGGCGCGCCGCAGGAGCCGCAGCGCAGGCCGGGCAGCTGCTCCTCCAGCTTCTGGATGGCCCGCATCTTCTCCATGGCCCGGCGGCGGTTGGAGTCCAGCTGGAAGGTGGGCAGAAACTCCGGCTTTTTGGTGTAGTCCAGGATGTCGCTGACCTCCTCCCGGCGGGCGGCGCAGGGCGGGACAGGGGAGAGGCCGGTCATCAGCCCCTTCAGGCGCATTTTGGCGGTAAAGGGGTTCTCCACCGTGAGGCAGCCGCCTAAGCAGCCCTGGGTGCAGGCCCGCAGCTCGATGAAGTCCGCCTCGGGCATACGCCCGTCCTCGATCTCCTCCAGCATTCGAATCACGTTGTTGATGCCGTCCACGGCGATGTACCGTTTGTCCCGGCGGGACAGGGCCTCGCCCCCGGCGAAGGCCCAGCTCACCCCGGCGGCCCCCGCCGCCATGGGCTTGAGGTGGTCCAAAGCCAGCTGGCGCATGGGCTCCAGCAGGGCCAGGTAGATGTCCTTGATGGCGAAGGCGCCGTCCACCACCTGCCGCTTGAGCCCCTCGGGGGAGGCGGCGGCAGTGACCTGAGAGGTGCAGGGCACGATGGTGAACACGCCGATCTCCTCGGGGGGCAGGCCGGTCTGCTCCGCCGCCCTCCGGCGGGCCAGGATGGCCGCCAGCTCCAGGGGGGTGATCACCGGGGCGATGTGGCCCAGCAGGTCGGGGAAGCGGATGCAGATCAGCCGCACCACCGCCGGGCAGGCGGGGGAGAGCTCCGGCTTGAGGGTGCCGTCCCCGGTGCGGTGGTCCAGGCAGTCGGCCAGCAGCTCTGCGGCGGCGGCGGACTCGTACACGTCGTCAAAGCCGATGGCCAGCAGGCCGTTGAGGATGATATTGATGTCGTCCAGGTGGTGAAACTGGCCGTACAGGGCCGGGTCGGGGACGGCGATGTTATACTGAAAGCGCTGAAGCATATAGAATTCGCTGCGGATGGACTGCACCGCCTGATGGGGGCAGACCTGGACGCAGGTGCCGCAGTCGATGCAGCGGTTGGGCAGAATGGTGGCCTTGCCGCTGCGCACGCGGATGGCCTCGGTGGGGCAGCTTTTGATGCAGGTGGTGCAGCCCCGGCACTTTTTGGTGTTGAGGGCGACAGAATGGCGCACGTCGTTTACCTCCTCCTGTTGTGATGCAAAGCGCGCCGGTCCCGCGCCTTATTCGATGCGCACCACCATGGTGACGGTGGTGCCCACGCCGAGAACGGAGTCCACCGTCATCTCGTCGCTGTATTTTTTCATGTTGGGCAGGCCCATGCCCGCGCCGAAGCCCAAATCCCGCACGGAGTCGGCGGCGGTGGTGAAGCCCGCCTGCATGGCCTTGCCGATGTCGGGAATGCCGGGGCCCCGGTCGGTGAGGGTGATGGTGATGTCGTCCAGCCCCACGTCCACCTGGGCGGTGCCGCCGTTGGCGTGGATGACCATATTGATCTCCCCCTCGTACATACACACCGACACCCGGCGGATGATGCTGGGGTCCAGGCCCAGCTTGCGCAGGGCCTGCTTCACGCTGGAGGAGGCCTCCCCCGCATGGGTCAGGTCGCCCCCCTCAACCTGGTAGGACAGGCGGATGCGGTCGTCCATGGCGCTCACTCCCTCAGCCCGTTGAGGTACAAAAGCCCGCAGGCGTTGTACATCCGCTCCTTGGTGGCCATGACCACCAGCTGCCGGTCGTCGGCCAGCTCCAGGATGCCGCCGTCCGGCTGCTTGCCCCGGACGAAGACGATGCACTTCATGTCCATCATCTCGGCGGTGCGCACCACCTGGGGGTTGACCAGCCCCGTGAGCAGCAGCGCCTGGTTTTTCACGTAGGCCAGCACGTCGCTCATGAAGTCGCTGCCGCAGGCGGAGCGGACCTCGGTGTCTAACAGTTCCTCGCCGCACAGCACGTCGGCGTGGAGAATATCGCGGACCTCTTTCAAATTCATTGGAATACCTCCCTGATGGGCGCGTGCCCTAAGCTGTTCTTAGGATAGCATGGTTTTCACCAAAAGACAATAGAAGCCGGAGAAAAACCTTGTGAAAATTGTGACAGTTGAACAAAAGACGGCGAAAGACGGGGAAAAGCGCCGGAGCGCCCGGAGCAAATGCTCCGGGCGCTCCAAACTGGGAACGGGGGGTTCAGATGTCCAGGCTGAGCTGGTCCAGCGCGGCGTCCAGCCAGGGGTGGTTGACGGAGCTCAGCTCATAGCTGGGGTCGTGGTTCAGCTTTTCCACCAGCTCCTCGGACATCTCATAGGAGGGCTGGCGCACCCCGTCGATGGTGAGGTAGCTGTCGGCGTAGTTCTGGCCCTGCATGGAGCAGGCGCCGTCTTCCGTCAGGAAGAACTCGGCCCAGCCGTAGTTCTCCGCGGTGCCGCCCACCACGACATATCCCTTGTTGCCGGTGGCCGGGTCGGCGTGCTCGTAGATATAGGGGGTGTTCTCATCGACGAGGCCGGTGAGGTCGGTGCGCTCATCGCCGTTTACGAACCACAGCTTGCCGTCCTCCAGGACGATGGGGGCAGCCTGCTCGCCGTTCAGGTCCCATGCGAAGCTGTCGACGGTGGTGGTGTTGCCGTGATCCGTGATGGACACCGAGCCGCCGCTCATGAAATTGTATACCTGGGCGGGCAGGCCCGCCGCGATGGACAGCACGCACCCCACCGCCAGGGCGGCGGCCAGCACGATTTTGGTGACGGCGGGCGCCCGCCGTTTGCTCGTCTGATTGTTATTCTGTTCCAACATGGTCAAGATTTCCTCCTTTTTTTGGTCAGTCAGCGCGACTTGCGCCATCAAATGCCGGTAATCCTTCCTCATCGTCGCTCAACTCCTTTTTCAGCAGGGCCCGGGCCCTGCTCATCCGCGTTTGTACTGCCGTGCGGGATATGTGGAGAATCTCCCCGATCTCGCCCTGGCCGTAGCCCTCCCAATAGTAGAGGTGGACCACCGCCCGGTACTTGGGGGGCAGGGCCATCACCGCGTCCCACACCGCTTGGTCGGTGTCGTCCCGAAAGGGAATGGACTCGTCCAGCTCTCCCACGTTTCGCCGCCAGAAGGACCGCAGCTGGCTTTTGCAGGCGTTGGCGGCGCAGGTGAGCAGCCAGGCCTTTTCCCGCCCCGGCAGCAGGGTGACTCCCCCTTCCGCCAGGCGGAGAAATACGCCTTGGCACACGTCCTCCGCGTCCGCCCGGCAGGCCAGGTAGCTGTAGGCCAGCCGGAACACGTCGTCTCCATACTGGCGGAACAGCTGCGCCAGGTTTTGTGATTCCATGGCCGCGGGCCTCCTTTCGTGTTGCTCCTTGGTGTTGTCGCGCTGGGTTATTCTCATGCTGCTTGTTTGTAGCTACGTGTATAAAACGATTGAGTACCCCCTATTATCACACGGGACCGGAAAAATTTCAATTTCTTCAATTACGGTTTGGTTGACAAATGTAATCCTGCGTGCTATAGTAGGCTTACAACAGTAAGCCAATAGACCATAAGGAGGAATTTAAAAATGGAGGAAAAGCGCAGCGTGCTCTCGCCCAGCGAGTGGCGGGTGATGGAGTGTCTGTGGGCGGGGCCGAAGACCCTGATGGAGCTGGTGCGGGCGCTGAAGGACAGCGCGGGCTGGACCAAGAGCACCGTCAACACCATGGTGCGGCGCATGGAGGAGAAGGGCCTGATCGTCCACGAGACGGCGGGTCGGGCCAAGGTGTTCCGGGCGGCGCTGGGCCGGGAGGCCGCGGCGGCGTCGGAGGCGGACTGCCTGCTGGAGCGGGCCTTCCGGGGCAGCGTGAGCCTGCTGGTCAGCTCGCTGGCGGACCGGGGCGGCCTGTCCAGGGCGGACATTGACGAGCTGTACGACATTTTAGATAGAGCGGAGTGGAATGCAAAATGAGAGGAGTTTTGATTACATCGTCCATTCTCATTGTGCTCATCGCCGCGCTGCGGCCCCTGCTGCGGGGAAAAATCGACCCGCGGGCGCAGTACGCCCTGTGGCTGCTGGTGGCGGCGCGGCTGCTGCTGCCGGTGAACCTGTTCACCAGCGCTTACAGCGCCCTGGCTCTGCTGGACCGGGGGGAGGAGCCGCCCCAGCTTGTCCAGGAGATTGGGCAGACCGCCGTTCCCGTGCGCTCCTATGACAACGCCCGGGCCCAGGTGGTGGAGGAGTACCGCCAGCGGGGAATTGAGGAGGCCGCCCTCACCCCGGGGGATTTGCGGGACATCGACACCCAGGCCCGGGAGCGGATGAACGGCCCCACTCTGGCCGAGCTGGCGGCAAAGCTGGCAAGGCCGGTGCGGCTGGGGGGCGCGGCCCTCATGGCGGCTTGGTTTATATTTGTCAACCTGGCCCTGCGGCGGAAGCTCAAGGCCGCCCGGGAGCTGAAGGGGGTAGACTGCCCCCTGCCGGTGTATTGGTCGGACGCGCTGTCCTCTCCCTGCCTGTGCGGAGTGCTCCGGCCCAGAATTTACGTCACCCCCGCCGCGGTGGAATCCCCGGACCGGCTGCGCCACGTGCTGGCCCATGAGCTCACCCACTACCGGCAGAAGGACCACTGGTGGGCCCTTCTGCGGTGCGTGTGCCTGTGCCTGTACTGGTTTGACCCCCTGGTGTGGTGGGCGGCGGCCCTGTCCCGGCAGGACGGGGAGCTGGCCTGCGACGAGGGGGCCATCCGCGCCCTGGGCGAGGGGGAGCGCATCTCCTACGGCCGGACCCTGGTGGCCATGATTGCCGCGGGGCGCACCTCCCTTTTGCAGACCGCCACCACCATGACCGGCGGAAAGCGGAAGGTGCGCGAGCGCATCAAGCTCATTGCCCGCAGGCCAAAAACGGTGATTGCCGTGGCGCTGGTGCTGGTACTTATCGTGGGCGGCGCCGTGGGGTGCACCTTCACCGGCGCGCCGGAGGAGGAGGACCCCACTCCCACGGGCCTGTCAGTGGACACCCTTCGGGAGCGGCTGAACAATATCCCGCTGGAATTACAAGGTGATGTGGTCACTGGCAACGGCCACGACGATTCCCCCGAGCTGGTCAACTACTGGATGAATCGGGAATGGACCAACATGGACGACAGCGGGCTGGGTTACCTGCTGCGGGTGGAGGAGATGACCCAGGCGGAGCTTGACAACTACCGGAACACCGGCGGCTGGGAATGCTTCGCCCGGCGGGGCAGCACCTATTACGCCTTGTTCTACGCCACCGACGTGCGCTACTACTCGCCGGATGACGCGGAACCCTTCCACAACGCCTTCGAGGCCATCCGGGCCTACGCGATGGAGCAGGTGCTGGGCACCGAGGGGGTGGAGCCCTACAGCCCCAGCACCGGCACGCAGCCTCTGGACACCCTCCGGGCGCGGCTGGAGGACATTCCCGAGGAGCTGCGGGACGACGTGGTGCTCTACGACGGGGAGCCGCTGTGGGACAGCGCCCTGGCCGGCTACTTCCTGGACAACACCGGCGGCGAGGGCTGGCTGCACACCGTGTGCCAGTGGGACCAGCTGGGCTTTGAGGAATGGCTCTACACCCTGGAAACCGGAACCTATGAGGTCTTCGCCCGGGACAGCGAACACTACTACGCCATGATGCGGTCCACCAGCATGGAGGTGGAGCAGGAGGACTGGGCGCGCTTCTCCGCCGCCCAAGAGGCGATCTACGAATACGCGAAGCGGCAGGTGCTGAGCACCCAGGGGGTGGAGCCCTACGACCCCGCCGAGCTGCGGCAGCGGGAGTATCTCTGGGAGGGCAAGACCTACACCGATATCGCCTACTGGCCCTACAAGAACATCACCGGGGACACGGAGGGCAGCGTGTGGATTATCCGCCTGGTGCAGCTGGCCACGGACGGCCCCGGCGGTGTGTGGATTCCCGAGCGGGAGCAGATCATCGACGCCGACGTGGACCCCACCCCCCGGCACGTCAGGCCCGGCGAGACGCGGGAGATGGGGCTCACGGTGACGCAGTACGCCCAGTACCTCCAGGATGAGGCGGACGCGGGGCGGGCCGACTGGGCCACCGACCCCGTCCAGGCCTGTATGCACTACGCCCTGACGGTGTGCGGCCACAGCGAGGCCAACGTCACCGAGGACTGCTTCACCCAGGACGGCGGGTATATTGAGGGCGTGCTGGAGGGCTTCTCAAAACAGCGGGCTGTCCAGGAGGCGATGGACGAGATCTGTTACTCCCCTTCCGTGGACTTCACCCTGGCCCCCGCCGGGAGCAGCCAGGTGTACGCCTATCCCGCCGACCTGCGCAGCGACGGCAATGGCTATGGGTTCTCCATCCTGCACGGTCTGCCCGCGCAGTTCGGCTGGGAGTACCTGGGTGAGACCATACGGGACACACCCCTGGGGGACACGCTGAGAATTTCCACGTCGGATCGCACCTTCGTCCAGGCGTGGAGCGGCTCCAACGTCATCCTGATTCAGCGCACCTCCGGCGACACCGCCGAGACCGCCTACTATGAGGCCCGCGACCGGGGCGGGGACCCCAACAGCGCCCCCCTGGGCACGCCTAAGCTCAACCCCGGTCCCTATCAGATTCTGCGGGACTGCTTCGACGAGGTGGAGCTTCAGCGGCTGCGCACCACCTCCGTCCCCGACCGGGGGCAGAGCCACGAGGACGTGGTGCGGGAGTGGATCGAGGGCTACGAGGGGGCCATGACCAAGTGCGCCCCCGGCAGCCGGTACGCCTGCACCTATGTACAGGCGGAGAACGTGACGGCGGACGCCCACGCCCACCTGACCCCGGAGGAGCTGGCGGACTTTGCCCGTTACAACGGCAACGGTTTGGCGGCGGAGGACTACGGGAAGACCTGGTTCAGCTTCAGCTACAGCCTGGTGTTCGTGCCGGAGGACCAGAGCGCGGACGGCTACTTTTGGGCGGGCAACACCTGGTACTACGAGGGGAACGACGCCCCGGAGGGGGCGCTGACCTGGAGCCGGGTGGCCTATATGCGGCTGGTGGATGGGAATTGGGTGTGCGAGGGCACCGGCACCGGCTGGTGATTGACAAACGTATGTTTCACGTGAAACATGGCCTTCAACAGCCGGGGCTCAGACGGCGGTTGTGAGCGGCCCGAACCGGAAAACAGCGGCCCCGGCGTTTGGCGAAAGCCCGGCGCCGGGGCTGTTTGCGCCTGTTCGCAGACAAAAAATTCCTCCAATACCTTGACAGGTGAGGTATCTCGTGCTATAGTAGTCCTGCTGGGCCGCCCGCGCCTCACCACTCAGGGCGGCCAAAAGGAGGTCTGCTATGTTTTCAACCATCGACCGGGCCAAGCCCGGCCTGCAAAAACTGGTCGCCGCCCTGCGTGAGACGTACCCCTACGCCTCGGTGCTGGCGGTGGCGGACGACAGCCGCCGGTGGGCGGTGAGCCGGGCGGGAGTGAACATCGCCGCCGGAGGTATGGGCGGGGGCACCGGCTTTGTGGTGCGGGTGTTCGACGGCGTGGGCTGCGCCGAGTACTCCTTCAACGAGTTCTCCGAGGAGGACATCCCCGCCATCTGTGAGACGCTGGCGCGGCGGCTTGCGGAACAGAACAAGGCGCTGGAGGGCTTTGCTCCCCTGCCCACCCCCGTCCCTGCAGACGAGCCCGCTGCGCTGAAAAAGGAGACGGACTGGAAGGTGAACCCCCGGGAGCTGGGGGACGAGGCCATTGTGGAAAAAATTACCGCCCTGCGCAAGAAGGCCCTGGGGGTGGACGAGCGGATTCTGGACGCCCAGGCGGCGGTGAGCTACCGGGCGTACCGCAAGCTGTTCCTCTCCCAGCACCGGGATTTGGACCAGACCGTGATGTGGACCAACGCCATGGTGGCGGTGATGGCCTCCCGGGGGCAGGAGATCAAGATGTCCTACAGGCCCTTCTCCGTGCTGGGCGGGGCGGAGCTGCTGGACGAGATGGACGCCGGGGTGGAGCAGGCGGCCAGGGACGCCCTGGCCCTGCTGGACAGCCAGCCCATCCCGCCGGGGGAGTACGACTGCGTGTGCGACCCGTCCACCACCGGCATGATCGTCCACGAGGCCTTCGGCCACGGGGTGGAGATGGATATGTTCGTGAAGGACCGGGCGCTGGCCAAGAGCTTTATCGGCGAGTACGTGGCCAGCCCGCTGGTGACGATGCACGACGGCTCCGCCGTGGCGGAGAGCGCCACCGCGTTCTTTGACGACGAGGGCACCCTCACCGGGGACACGGTGATCATCGACAAGGGCGTGCTGAAGACGGGTATGTGCGACGCGCTGGCCGCCGCGCGGCTGGGGGTGAAGCCCACTGGCAACGGCCGCCGGGAGAGCTATGAGCGCAAGGCTTACACCCGGATGACCAACACCTACTTCCAGGGCGGAGACGCCGCCCCGGAGGAGCTGATCGCCTCCATCGAGGACGGGTTCTTGCTGGAGTGCCCCTCCAGCGGCATGGAGGACCCCAAGAACTGGGGCATCCAGTGCATGGTCACAACCGCCAAGGAGATCAAGAACGGGAAGCTCACGGGGAAGATTTACTCCCCCATCGTGCTCACCGGCTACGTGCCCGACCTGCTCAAGTCCGTCACCATGATGAGCAAAACGCCGGTGCTGTCCGGCAGCGGCTACTGCGGCAAGGGGCACAAGGAGTGGGTGAAGGTGTCCGACGGGGGACCGTATATGAAGGCCCGGATCAGATTAGGCTGAGGAGGCGGAACCATGATTGAGAGAATCAAGAGCGCCCTGGAGCGCTGCGGCATTTCCCGGTGGCGCATCAACGAGCGGGTGGAGGAGACCGCCGAGCTGTTCTTTGTGAAACAGCAGCTGGACACCCGGCGCACCAAGGACGTGCACAAGTACGAGGTCACGGTGTTTCGGGATGTGGAGGCCGGGGAGGGGGACAAGCCCGGCCGGGGCTTCACCTCGGTGCAGCTTGTCTCGTCCATGGACGAGACGCAGCTCGAGGACGAGCTGCGCAAGGCGTATTACGCCGCCCAATTCGCCGCCAACCCCTATTTTGAGATGCCCGACCCGGTGAAGGCTCCCATGGTGGAGAAGACCGGGGAGCTGGCGGAGGCCCCCCTGGCCCAGAGCGCGGGAAAGATGGCCCGGGCCCTGTTCGCCGCCGACACCCTGGCGGACGCCCTCGTCAACTCCGCCGAGGTGTTTGTCGTGCGCAGCACCGACCGTATTGTCTCGTCGGAGGGGACGGACGTGGCCTACACCGACGCCAAGGTGAAGGGCGAGTTTGTGGTGCAGTGCAGGGAGCCGGAGGACGTGGAGATGTTCCACGAGTTTGAGTACGACGGGCTGGACGAGCAGGCCCTGGCCGCCAAGGTGGCGGAGGCCCTCACCTTCGTGCGGGACCGGGCGCGGGCCCAGAAGACGCTCAAGAGCGGCAAATATAACCTGGTGCTCAGCGGCGACCAGGTGGCGGAGGTGCTGTCCTATTACAAGGAGCGCTCCGCGGCCTCCATGGTGTACGCCAAATACTCCACGTGGCAGCAGGGGGAGGACGTGCAGGGGGAGACGGACGGCGAGCGGCTGAATCTCAAGCTGGCCGCCGCGGAACCCTACAGCGTGGAGGGCATCCCCATGGCCGACCTGTCCCTGCTGGAAGGGGGGAAGCTGCTGACCTGGCACGGCCCCAACCGCTTCTGCCGCTACCTGGGGGTGAAGCCCACGGGGTACTATGAGAAGGTAGCCTGCGGCAACGGCACGTTACCCTTTGAGGAGCTGAAAAAGGCCCCGTGCCTGTGGGCGGTGGCCTTCTCCGACTTCCAGATGGACCAGATGAGCGGCCACTTCGGCGGCGAGATCCGCCTGGCCTATCTCATTGAGGCGGACGGAACGGTGACGCCCGTCACCGGCGGGTCGGTGAACGGCAGCATTTTAGAGGCCCAGAGGAGCCTGGTGTTCTCCCAGGAGCGCTACCTCACCGCCGCGTACGACGGGCCCTACGCCGTGCGGCTGAAGGACGTGTCCGTGGCCGGGGCGGGGGAGTGAGCCGTCCGGGCCCGATGATTTGACTTGGAACAGGGGGAGCCCCAGCGGGCTCCCCCTGATTTTTTGGGGGACAAAAAAGTTGCGAACCCCGGCATATCCCCTTCTAAACTGCGTCTATATAGGTGAAAGGAGGCGAGGACATGGAGGACGCCGCCATTGTGGCGCTGTACTGGAGCCGGGACGAGGCGGCCATCGCCGAGACCCAGCGGAAATACGGCGCGTACTGTAGGACCATCGCCCAGAACATTCTGGGCAGCTGGGAGGACGCGGAGGAGTGCGTCAGCGACGCATGGCACCGGGCCTGGAACGCCATCCCGCCCCAGCGGCCGGACAGTCTGCCCGCTTTTTTGGGGCGGATTGTGCGCAACCTCTCCCTCAGCCGCTGGCGGCGGGAGCGCGCCCAAAAGCGGTACGCCGGGCTGGACGCCATGCTGTCCGAGCTGGAGGACTGCCTGCCCGACCCCAGGGGGGTGGAGGAGGCGGTGGAGGGCCGGGCGCTCACCAGCTGCATTGAGAGGTGGCTGGAGGGGCTGGACCGGGAGGACCGGGCGGTCTTTCTCCGGCGGTACTGGTACGGCCAGGAGGTGCGCGCGCTGGCAAAGGAGTGGGGCGTGGGGCCCAATCAGATGGCAAAGCGGCTCCAGCGGCTGCGAAAGGACCTGAGACGGAGCTTGGAACAGGAGGGGATGACGGTATGACAGGAGAGACGCTGTTTGAGGCCATTACGGAGATAAGGGACGGGCTGGTGGACGAGGCCGCCCGGACCCGGCCCGCCCGCAGGCGGGTGAGCTGGCTGAAATTTGGCGCCGCCGCCGCGGCCCTGGCGGTGGTGATCGGCCTGGGGGCCTGGGCGGTGCGCGGGGGGACCGGGCAGCCCAGCGGTTTCGGCCCGGGGAATCCCGGGGACCCCGGAGACGCCCCCGTCGGCGACAATATGCAGCCCCCCGGCGGCATGGAGGGCGGGCCGGGCCACGGGGAGGGCAGCGTGTTCTCCGCCTACGCCGGGCCGGTGCTTCCCCTGGCCGCCCCCAGCGGAGGGGAGGAGCTGACCGCCCAGCGGGCGCTGACCTATGACTTCTCCCTCTGGGGGGAGGAGGAGTGGGGGAGGTCCACCGACCTGCGGGTGACGGACGCCTACACCCTGACCAACCCCACGGGGGAGGACAAGACCGTCACCCTGCTCTACCCCTTTGTCAGCTCGCTGTACGAGCTGGAACGGGACACCCCCGCGCTGCGCGTGGATGGGGAGCGGGCGCAGACCGCCCTGCACGCCGGGGGGTACGCCGGCGGCTTCCAGGGGGTGTACGGCGCGGAGGATGCCGGACCGTTGCTGAACCTGGATACTCTCCACAGCTGGGAGGGCTACCGGGACCTGCTGGCGGACGGGGGCTATCTGGAGGGCGCGGTGGGGGACCGGCAGGACCTGTCCGGCGTGCCGGTGACGGTGTACGAGTTCACCGATTACTGGGGGCCGGAGGCAGACTCCCAGGCGGATATCCCCAACCCCACCATCCGGGCGGAGTTCGATTTGGACTACGGGAAGACCACGGTGCTGTCCTACGGCTTTCACGGGGCCAGCATCGACCCGGATTCGGGGCACATGATGCAGAGCTTTTCCATCCCCCGCAGCTTTGACCCGGAGAATGGCGACCCCTTCTACCTGATTGTGCTGGGGGAGGACATCGCCAACCTCACCACCCAGGGCTACGCCACCGGCGGGGCGGACACCACCCAGACCGTGGAGGCCGGGGTGACGGTGAAGCGGTATGCCTCCGACCTGGACAGCGCCCTGCGCGCGGCGGCGGAGCTGATGTACGAGGGGTGGAGATGGGAGGGGGAGCGGCCCGATTTTGAGCTCTATTTCCGGCTGATGAAAAAGGACCTGACGGCCTACGGCCTGATTTCCGACGAGCCCGTGGCCCGGTATGACAACGGCTGGCTGCGGGAGATGGACTTAGAAGTGATGGATCGGGTGTTTTACCTGGAGGCCGATGTCACCATCCCCGCCGGAGGCAGCGTAACGGTGACGGCGGAGTTTGTGAAGCGGGCCAGCTACGACCACTTCTGCGGCGGCGGGGAGGCGGAGACCAGGGACGTGTACGGCTACGACCTGGTGACGCGGCTGGGCAGCGGCCTGAGCTTCACCCGGCAGACGGCGCAGGCGGTGAACACCCAGTACGTGCGCGTGGTGCGCCAGAACTACGGCTTTGACTGGGAGAGCGGGGCGGACATCGTGGAGCTGGACCCCGCTGTGGAGCACTACTACCTGGAGGTGAGGCGGGCGGAGGAGCCCTGACGGAGAAAAAAGCGCCCGGACCGAAAATCGGTCCGGGCGCTTATACTTTCAGGGTCAGCCCAGCCGGCGCTGAAGCTGCTCGGGGTGGGCGGAGAAGGACAGGGCGGTGTCCTTACTGATTTTTCCCGCCTGATAGAGCGCGAAGATGGACTGGTCCATGGTGATCATGCCCTCCCCGCCGCCGGCGGCGATGGCGTTGTCGATCTGATGGCTCTTACTGTCCCGGATCAGGCTGCGGATGCCGCTGTTCACGTGCATGACTTCGAAGGCGGGCACCAGGCTGCCGGACGCGCCGGGCAGCAGCTGCTGGGACACCACGGTGTGCAGCACCATGCTCAGCTGGATGCGCACCTGGGCCTGCTGGTCGCTGGGGAAGGAGTCCACAATGCGGTCGATGGTGTTCACCGCGCCCTGGGTGTGCAGGGTGGCGATGAGCAGGTGGCCGGTCTCCGCCGCCGTCATGGCGGTGCGGATGGTCTCGTGGTCCCGCATCTCGCCCAGGAGAATCACATCGGGGGCCTGCCGCAGACAGGCGCGCAGGGCGGAGAGGTAGTCCTCGGTGTCGATGGCGATCTCCCGCTGGCTGACGATGCTGTTGTGGTTGCGGTGGAGGTACTCAATGGGGTTCTCCATGGTGATGATGTGGCACTCCCGGGTCTGATTGATTTGGTCGATGATGCAGGCCTGGGTGGTGGACTTGCCGCTGCCCGCGGTGCCGGTGACGAGAATCATGCCGTGCTTTACCCGGGAGAGCTTGACGACCTCCTCGGGGATGCCCAGGTCCTTCCAGTCGGGGATGCCGAAGGCCACCACCCGGATCACCGCCGCCATGGAGCCGCGCTGACGGTAGGTGTTGGCCCGGAACCGGGCCAGGCCGGGCAGGGAGAAGGAGAAGTCGTCGTCCCCCCGCTGCAAAAACAGGTCCATGGCGCGCCCGGCCTTCTCGTACAGGTCGGTGATGAGGCGCTCGCAGTCGTCGGGCATGACCCGCTCCGGGCTGATGTGGCACAGCCGGCTCTCCAGCTTCTCGCACACAGGGCTGCCCGCGATGATGAACAGGTCGGACGCGCCGTCCTGCACCACGCGGGATAGATAATCCAGCAATTCCGCCATATCGGGCTCCTCCTTAAAATGTAGTGCCGTCCCCGTCCCAGATTTCCACGGTGTCGCTGGCCGCCCACTCCCCGATGGGGCCGGCCTGCCAGCGCAGGATGGTATAGCTCCCACCGCTGTGGAAGCGGACCTCCACCTGGAGCTCCTGGGTGTCCGAAATGGGGCAGGCGTAGCAGTGGGTGGTCTCGCTGTGGTCCGGGAAATCGCTGATGGCGGTGGACATGGAAAAGTCCTCGGGGATGTCCTGGGGCTTCTCCCCGCCGGTGCGCAGCCAGGCCAGGATGGCCTGGGCCTGGCAGTCGGCGGCGTAGTAGTCGGCCACCGCCTGGGCGGAGGCCTGACTGAGCCGCTCGCTGGCGCGGACGGTGGACAGGCTCAAAAGGGCGAACACCGTCAGGCACAGCACGGCGAACACCACCAGCAGGGACGCGCCCCCCACCGGGGGCGGGGACACCTGGGACTGCTTGCGGTTATCCACGGGGGGACACCTCCTCCTGCCAGGCTACCTCCAGCTCAAACAACGCCTCTCCCTCCGCCTCGGACACGCAGACGGACGCCTTGCCCAGACCGGGCGGCACGTCCAGTACGGCTTGAATGGTCAGGCGATAGGCACCCTCCTGGGCAGGGTGGTAGCCCTCGCCGCCGCCGGGGATAGGTCCTTCGCTGAAGGGGAGCGGCTCCCAGTTCTCGTCGTAATAGCGGAACATGGTGCTGCCCTGGCCGAACTCCAGGCCCAGCGCTTCCGCCGCCTCATTGAAATTGCCGCCGCTGTGGCGGACCACCTCCGCCGCGTTCTGACACAGCACCACGGCGCGGTCCCTGGCCTCATTGCGGGCGGAGGAGCCGTCCGAGCGCACAAAGGCCTGCACGCACAGCGCCGCGGCCAGGGCGAACACCACCAGCATCACCATCTGCTCCATGAGCAGCAGGGGGGCCTTGCTTTTCATGGCAGGTCCCCCTCTCCGCAGCGCGGGGAGAGCAGCAGCTCTGTCCGCTCCCCCTGGGCGGGGGTGATGGAAAGGTACAGCAGGCCGTCCCTCTGCTCGGCGGTGAGCGCCTGGGCGGCCATGATGCGCTCCCCGTCCTGGGGGGACAGGGCGGTATCGGCGGCGGAAAACAGCTCCATCAGCCAGCCGTCCCAGACGTAGACTCGGGTGAGGTATTCCCGGCCGTCGATGTCCTGGCGGAAGGAGAGGGCGTCGCCGCCGCCAAAGGGCTCCACGCCGATGGCCTGGTACTGGTCGGCCTGACGCACGCGGGTGGCCAGATATTGGGCGCAGGTGCGGCTGTCGGAGGCGGTGCGGTCCCGCTGGGTCAGGGACTGGTAGCTGTTGGCGCCGGTGAGCAGCACGATGAGCAGGCACACCGCGAACACCCCGAACAACAGCAGGGCCATCAGGCCCTCCAGATGATCACTTCGTTTCTTCATGCTTCTTCTCTCGCTTGGTCCGCGCTACTCAAGGGGCAGCACGGTGATGTCCGGCATCAGGTTCTGGGCCGTGGCGCTGTAGTGGACAAGATAATTCTCCTCGTCGATTTGAAGGCCGTAGCGCTCCTGGAGATAGCTTAGGTCGGGGGGGTAGACCCCCTCCGCGGCGTAGCAGGCCGCGCAGCTGCGCCGCACCGCCTGTTCCAGCTGGTTGAGCCGCTCGGCGCTGTGGCCGTCGTTGAGGCTGTCCACCGCCGTGGCGAAAAACACCAGCGCCGCCACCGCGCCCAGAGGGAGCAGAAGCCCCCGCAGAAATTGAAAAATACCCTTCATGCGCTCACCCAATGGCGCTCATGATGTGCATCAGCGGCAGCATCACGGACAGCAGAATCAGACCCACCAGCACCGAGCACACCAGCACCAGCACGGGCTCCACCCGGCTGACCAGCTCCTCGATGGCGGCGTCGCTGTCGTCGGCCAGGTCCCGGGCGATTTTCTCCATGGCCATGTCCGCCGAGCCGCTGCGCTGCCCCAGCTCCAGCAGGCGGCAGGCGCTGGCGGGCAGCAGGGCGCTGGCGCGCATGGCCTGGGCCAGTGAGACGCCCTGGTCCAGCTGCTCGCAGCAGCTCCGGCACCGGGCCTGGGCGGCGGGGTTATCGGACAGCAGGGAGGCGGACAGCTCCAGCGCCTTTTCCAAGGGCAGGCCGCTGGCCATGCCCATGGACAGGGCCTGGGTCAGCCGGGCGTTGTTGATTCGCCGGGAGACGCCCCGGTCCCCCTGGCGGCGGCGCCAAACGCCCAGCAGCTTGTCCCGGAAGCCGTCCGCCAAGGCGAAGGCGGCGCACAGCGCCACCACCGCCGCCAGCAGCGCCCACAGCACGGGCATGGCGGAGTCCAGCCAGCGCCCTAAGGCCAGCAGCCCTCCGGCCACGCCGGTGAGCCGGCTGCCCAGGGAGATGTACACGTCGTTGAAAATGGGGAGGACCTTCACCAGCAGCACGCCGATGACCAGCAGCATGAGCACCAGCATCACCGCCGGGTAGAGCAGGGCGCTGCGCACCTGCTGGTCCAGCCGGGCGCGCTGCTCATAGTATCTGGACAGGGCGGACAGGGCCTCCTCGGTGCGTCCGGTGCCCTCGCCCACCTCGATCAGACCGCATAAGTAGGCGGGGAAGCGTCCGCTCTCCCGCAGACAGGCGGACAGCGGTGCGCCGCTGTCCGCCTGCTGAGACATACCGGCCAGCAGGTCCTTGTAGGTCTCCTCCTGCTCCAGCAGGGCCAGCGCGTCACCCACGCCGACGCCCGCGTGGAGCAGCAGGTACAGCTCCATGGTCAGGCCGGATAATTCCGTATTGGTAATAGTTTTCTTCATGGCTCAGTACAGATACATGGCGTTGTAATTGTTGCCGTTGCCCACGTACTTCTGGATGGAGGCGCTGTTTTTGCCGGAGGAGATGAAGGTGGGGTCCATCCGCTGCCAGGTGGAGCCGTCAAAGAAGATGGCGCCGTCCACCCAGCCGGACTCCTCGGTCCATACGCTCACCCAGGCGTGGTACGCCTTGCCGGCGTAGCCCACCACCAGCTTGCAGGGCACGCCCTGGCTGCGCAGCATCCCCACCATCAGGGCGGCATAGTCAAAGCAGATGCCCTTGCCGGTGGCCAGGGTATCGTCCAGCACGGGCAGGTAGCCGGACTGCACGGTTTTGGCCTTCTGCTTGTCATAGGTCACGTTGTTCACCACGTAATCGTACACCGCGCCCACCATCTCCAGGGGGTCGGTGATGCCCTGGGTGAGCTCGGCGGCCTTCTCGATGGAGTTGGTGGCGTTTTCATAGTTCACGTACTGGTTGGGGCGCAGGAAGGGGGCGAACTCGTCGGTGAGGGTGACGGAGAAGGAGGCGGAGAGCATCGTGGAGTAGCTGGTGCCGGACACGTTCTCATACACCGTGACCTTATAGTCGCCGTTTCCGTCGGACAGGGGGAAGGTGGTCCACTCGCCGGAGGGCAGGGTGTAGGTGTACTTGGTCTCGTTCACCGCGTAGGACGGGCCGAACACCCGGACCATCAGCTTTTTGCCGGAGGAGGCCTTGACCATCACATAGCCGTCCTTGGCGTTGGAGTAGTCGATGGTGGCCTGCCCGCTGGACTGGGTCTGGGTGCCGGAGGCCACCGGCTTGAGCACGATGGAGGCGGCGGGGGCGGGGGCGTCGGACAGGGCCACGGCCTCGTCCTCAATGTCCACGATCTCGATGACGGGGGTTTGCTCAATGAAGGCGTTGTCCATGTCGGGAGAATCCGATGGGCTCTGGGGACCCTGGGCGGAACAGCCGGCCAGCGTCGCCAAGGCCAGAAGAAGTGCCAGCGTTTTTTTCAGCTTCATAATACGTCCCTCCATTTGGATGATGTGCGGAATAAAAACTTTTGTTCGATAATTAGCGCGATTTATTAACTCCTTGTTTGATATTTTATCACAGCGACCGGCAGATTGCAAGGCGGATTTTAGGGGAGGTCAACGCAAAAATAGACAATAGATTGCGTGATAATATAAAAATTTTTGGTGATAAAGTAGAAGTTACGGGAGTTTGGTCAAACCGTGCCGGGTCAGCTCAAAAATTTGCGAGCACGCCTGTTCGAGATACAGCCGGTCATGGGACACGCTGATGATTGCGCCGGGGAATTGGGCCAGCACCGACCGGATCACCGGGGCGGACAGGGGGGAGAAGTTGCGGGTGGGCTCATCCAGCACCAGCACGTTGGCGCCCCCCAGCACCATGGCCAGAAACAGCAGCTTGGCCCGCTGGCCCCCCGACAGGGCGGCCGCCGGGTGCTCCATCTCCTCGGCCTTGTACTTCATGCTGCCCAGCAGGGTGCGGGCCCGGGTGATGTCGTCCTTATGACCCGACGGGGCCAGCAGCTCCACCGGGGTTTGGTCCCCCAGCAGCAGCTCATTGTAGTTTTGGGGCATATAGGCCGCCCGAAGGTCTGTCCGGGGGAGCAGCTCGTCGGCCACAAGCTTTAACAGGGTGGACTTACCCGCGCCGTTGGCCCCCACGATGCCGATGCGGGCCGGTCCGTCTACCCACAGGCGCACGTTCCGGGCCAGCACCCGCTCCCCGGCGGTGAGCTGGGGCAGGTCCAGCCGCAGCACCGTCTTGCCCGCGGGGAGGGCGGATTTGTCCGGGTCAAAGGCGGTGAGGATGGCCTCCTCCCACTGGGGCAGGGCGGTCATGTTCTCCTTTTCCCGCTCAAACCGGCGGCCCATGGACTGGACGGCGTGCATTTTCTTTTTCAGCAGCTGCCCGCCGTGGGGGTCCTGCCGGGTGATGGTGGCCTGCTGGTGGTCCACTTTGTTCCGAATCTGCCGGAACTTCTCCAGCTTGGCGTCATACTCCGAGCGCTCCTTCCGGGCCACCTGCTCCTGGTGGGCAAAGCCCGCCGAGCGCTGTTCCACATACTGGGCATACCCCGTCCGGGCCACGGTGCACCGGGGGGCGGTGCGCCGCCGCAGCCGCTCCAGGTGGAGGATCACGTTGGCGGTGCGCTCCAGCAGGGGCTCGTCGTGGGAGATATACAGCACCGGGACCTTGCAGCTGAGCAGAAAGGTCTCCAGCCACTCCAGTGTGGGGAGGTCCAGGTCGTTGGAGGGTTCGTCCAGCAGCAGCACGTCCGGCTGGTCCAGCAGCAGCAGGGCCAGGCGCAGCTTCACCCGCTCCCCGCCGGACAGGGTGGACATGGGGCGGTCGTCCCAGAACAGCGCCCCGTCCAGCCCAACCTGCCGGGCAGCCCGGTCCAGGGCCTTGGGGTCGGCATTTTCAAAGGCAGAGGCGGCCTGGCAGAACTCCCACACCGGCAGGGCCAGCTCGTCCGGGGACAGCTCCTGGGCCAGATAGCCCTTGCGCAGCCCCTGATTCACAATCTCGCCGGTCCATTCCGCGTAGGCGGAGACGGACGCGGGGTCCCAGAGCAGCTTGAGGACGGTGGATTTTCCGTTGCCCTCCTCGCCGATGAGGGCGGCCCGGTCGCCGGGGGAGAGGGTAAAGGTCAGCCCGTCCACCAGGACCGTCAGGTCCTTCTTATGGGTGATGGTGAGGTGTTTCACTTGCAGCATATGCGCTCACTCCTTATTTCGCAAAAATCCGTCTTCCACAGCGGAAGACGGATTACATGACGAAAAGGCAGGGGCGGACAAATTCCGCTCCCGGTCAGCAAGCCGCCCTTCGCGCCATGAAAGCTCAGGCCCATAGAGATATGGGCCCCAACAATGGTTCACAGCTTGAAGTTTGACTTACTTGCGCATTCTTTCACCCTTTTCAGTGTTGCTGGGCATAGTATAGCACAGCGCCCGGCGCGTGTCAACCGCCGGGCGCCATGTGGGCTGTGCTTTCTCAAAAATCGGCCAGGGTGATGGTCCTGCCCCCGTCCAGCCGGGAGGCCTCGGCGGCCAGGGCCATGACGTGGCTCTCCACCGAGGCGTCGATGCCGGTGGACACCTGGGACTCCCGCCCGGAGACCAGGGCGCAGAAGTGCTTTATCAGGCCGAAGTCGCCGCCGCCGTGGCCGGATATCTCATCCTTCTGGGCGTTCAGGTCGATGACGCGCTCCTCCCCGCCGAAAGGGCGCAGATAGAGCTTGTTCTCGCCCATATCTCCCTCCAACTCGCCCCGGGTGCCGGTGATTCGGATGGTGCGGTGGCAGGAGCGGGTGAAGGCGGTCATGGTAAAGGTGGCGTGGAGATTGCCGGCAAATTCCAGGTTCACCGTCTGATGGTCCACCACGTTATTGTCGCAGTGGAACACGCACCGGCCATAGGGCCCGGTGCGCAGCGCTTCCCGCAGGGTCTCCTCGGTGGGGTCGGGGGTCAGCACGCCGCAGGGCCACTCCTTTCCCCTGCCGTGCACGCCGGTGTCCGGGCTGGTGATGTAGATTTTCTCCGCGTCGTAGGGGCACTCGTCCTTGCAGCGGCACCCGTCCAGGCAGCGGGCAGCCGCCCCCTCGGGGGCGTTTTCCGCCGTGAAGTAGTCCAGGGAGCCGAAGCTCTGCACCCGCAGGCAGGGCCGGTTCGCCAGCCAGCGCAGAAGGTCCATGTCGTGGCAGCTCTTTTGCAGGATCATGGGGCTGGTCTCGTCCGAACGCCGCCAGTTGCCCCGCACAAAGCTGTGGGCCTGATGCCAATAGGCCACGTTTTCCACCGCGTCGATGGTCTCGATTCTGCCCACGTCCCCCCGGTCCAGGCAGGCCTTCACGGCCTGATAGAAGGGGGTGTAGCGCAGCACGTGGCACACCACCACCAGCCGCCCGGTCTCGTGGGCCTTTTCCAGAAGGGCGCGGCACTGCTCCAGATCGGGGGAGATGGGCTTTTCCAGCAGCACGTGGTAGCCCTTGTCCAGCGCCGCCAGGGCGGCGGAGACGTGCTGCCGGTCCTGGGTGGCCACGATCATCACGTCGGCCAGCTTGGGCTGGGCCAGCAGCTGCTCGTCGCTGGCGAAGCAGCGCTCCTCCGGCACGCCGCAGCGCTGGCGCAGCATGGCCAGCCGCTCAGGGCGGACATCCGCCCCGGCGACCACCTGCATCTCCTCCGGGTGGCCGTCCTGGTAGGCGGCGTAGGCCTCCAGCCCCCGTGCGCCGCAACCACAGACGGCAAAGGTGACAGGCTGTGTCATGGACAGTTCCTCCTTATTCAATATGATTTACCGGGTTTCCAAGGCTTTGACCCGCAGGCGGTTCAGCGCCCGGGCCAGGGTGGCCTGAGCCACCTGATGCTCCTGACGGCTGCGCTTTTGCAGCAGAGCCTCCCGGGCCTGGTCGGCCTCCCGGCGGGCGCGGGCCTCGTCGATCTCCTCCGGGCGCTCCACAGAGTCGGCCAGCACCAGCACCTCGTTTTTTTCCACCTTGACCATGCCCAGGGAGATGGCCGCGGTGCGCGCCTCCTGCTCCGGCGGCTGGTAGCGCAGCGTCCCCGGCTGGACGGCGGCGATCATGGCGCTGTGATGGGCCAGGATGCCCAGCTCTCCGTCGCTGGTGGGGACGGTGAGGCTGACGCAGGGGCCCTCGTAAAATGTGCGGTCCGCGGCCAGAATATGCACCTGAAAGATGTCCATTACACCTCTCCCGCCTCCATTTTCCGGGCCTTCTCCACCACGTCCCGCCAGGTGCCCACGTTGTAGAAGGCGGCCTCGGGGTACTGGTCCAGCTGGCCGTCTACAATGGCGGCGAAGCTCTCCAGCGTGTCCTTCAGGGGCACATAGACGCCGGGGATGCCGGTGAACTTTTCCGCCACGTGGGTGGGCTGGGCCAAGAAGCGCTGGATGCGCCGGGCCCGGGCCACGGTGCGCCGGTCGTCGTCGCTCAGCTCGTCCATGCCCAGAATGGCGATGATGTCCTGGAGCTCATTGTACTTTTCCAAAAGCTCCTGCACCCGCCGGGCCACCCGGTAGTGCTCCTCGCCCACAATGTCCGCCTCCAAAATCCGGGAGGAGGAGGCCAGCGGGTCCACCGCCGGGTAGATGCCCTGCTCGGAGATTTTCCGGCTGAGCACGGTGGTGGCGTCCAGATGGGCGAAGGTGGTGGCGGTGGCCGGGTCGGTGAGGTCATCGGCGGGAACGTACACCGCCTGCACCGAGGTGACGGAGCCCTTTTTGGTGGAGGCGATGCGCTCTTGCAGCTCGCCCATCTCGTTGGCCAGGGTGGGCTGGTAGCCCACGGCGGAGGGCATACGGCCCAGCAGGGTGGACACCTCGCTGCCCGCCTGGACGAAGCGGAAGATGTTGTCGATGAACAGCAGCACGTCTTTGTGTTCCACGTCCCGGAAGTGCTCAGCCATGGTCAGCCCCGACAGGGCCACCCGCAGACGCACGCCGGGGGACTCGTTCATCTGGCCGAAGACCAGGGCGGTCTTGCCGGACACGCCGCTCTCCCGCATCTCCCGCCAAAGGTCGTTGCCCTCCCGGGAGCGCTCGCCCACGCCGGTGAAAATGGAGTAGCCGCCGTGCTCCATGGCCACGTTGTGAATCAGCTCCTGAATGAGCACGGTTTTGCCCACGCCGGCCCCGCCGAACAGGCCGATTTTGCCGCCACGGGGATAGGGCTCCAGCAGGTCGATCACCTTGATGCCCGTCTCCAAAATCTCCACCGCGGGGCTCTGCTCCTCGAAGGAGGGGGGCTTGCGGTAGATGGTGCGCACCGGGGTGCCCTCGGGCACCGGGCCGCCGCCGTCAATGGGCTGGCCCAGCACGTTGAACATACGCCCTAAGGTGGCCGGGCCCACCGGCACCTCGATGGTGCGGCCGGGTACGTCCACCGCCAGCCCGCGGGCCAGCCCCTCGCTGGGGGAGAGCATGATGCAGCGCACCATATTGTTCCCGATGTGCTGGGCCACCTCCATCACCCGGACCTGGCCGCTTTTCTCCACGGTGAGCTCCTCACGAAGCCGGGGCAGCGCCCCGGTGAGGATTTCCACGTCCACCACAGGGCCGGATATCTGCACAATAATTCCTCGTTCCAAATGGCTCACCTCTTACTCTTTTGACGTTGGGCCCTGGCTCCGGCGGACACCTCGGTGATGCTCTGGGTGATGGCCGCCTGGCGGACCCGGTTGTATTGCAGGGACAGCTCCCCCAGCAGGCCCTCCGCGTTGCGGTTGGCGCTGTCCATGGCGGTCATGCGGGCGTTCTGCTCGCAGCAGAAGCTGTCGATGAGGGCGCTGTAGATAAAGCCGGACACGTAGCTGGGCATCATATTGTCCAGCACGGAGGGCACGTCGGGAAGGAACTCAAAGGGTTCCGTCACCGGCTGCTCGGTCATGGCGGTGTCGGCAAAATAGGTGCGGTGGAAGGGCAGGAGGCGGGTGGAGCGGGCCTGAAAGGACAGGGCGCTCTCCATATCGGTATACACCACAAAGATTTTCTTCAGCTCGCCCCGGTCAAACCGGTCCAGCAGCAGGGCGCTGATCTCCCGCGCCCTGGCCATGGTGGGGTTCTGGGCGGTGTAGAGAAAGCTGTGCTCAATGGGGATGCCTCGGGAGGCGAAAAACCGCCGGCCGTATTCTCCCACCACAAAGAGCTTGGTGTCCGGGTGCTGCTCCAGCAGCTTCTGCGCCTCCTTGATGGCGTTTTGGTTATAGGCGCCGGCCAGCCCCTTGTCGGCGGTGATGACCAGGCAGCCATAGGCGCCCTCTAAGGGGGGATCCCCCTTGGCAGGGTAGAAGTAACGGCTGTCCACGTTTTCCACCGTGCGGAAGATGCGCTTGATCTCCCCCCGCAGGGCCTCGAAGTAGGGCCTGGTGTTGTCCAGCTCCTGCCGGGCCCGCTGCAGCTTGGTGGAGGCGATGAGGTACATGGCGCTGGTGATTTTTTTGGTCTCCTGCACGCTCTCGATATGGGTTTTGATCTCCTTGGTCCCCGCCATATCAGCCGCCCCGCTTTCCGTTCTCCTGGAAATGGGCCAGGAACTGGCGGGCCAGGTCCGTGATCTCCTCCCGGTCCTCCGGGGAGAGCAGACCCGTCAGGTCGATGCGGTGGCACAGCTCCGGGGCCTCCTGCTCCGCGTGGGCCAGCAGCCCGGCGCGGAAGGCCTCAATGCGCTCTGGGGGAACGTCCTGCATCACGTGGCTCAGGGCGGACACCAGCAGGATTACCTGCTGGTGCTGGGAGAGGGGGGCGTACTGGGGCTGGCGCAGCAGACGCATCAGTCCCTGGCCATAGGTGAGCTGGCGCTTGGTGGCGTCGTCCAGGTCGCTGGAGAACTGGGTGAATACCTCCATCTCCCGGTACTGGGCCAGCTCCAGCCGGATGGCGCCGGCGGCGGATTTCATGGCCTTGGTCTGGGCGTCGCCCCCCACGCGGGAGACGGACAGGCCCACGTTGACGGCGGGGCGCTGGCCGGAGAAGAACAGGTCGCTCTCCAGGAAAATCTGGCCGTCGGTGATGGAGATGATGTTGGTGGGGATGTAGGCGGACACGTCCCCCGCCTGGGTCTCCACAATGGGCAGGGCGGTCATACTGCCGCCGCCCAGCTCATCGCTGAGGTGGGCGGAGCGCTCCAGCAGCCGGGAGTGGAGGTAAAACACGTCGCCGGGGTAGGCCTCGCGGCCGGGGGAGCGCTCCAGCAGCAGGGAAAGAGCCCGGTAGGCCACCGCGTGCTTGGACAGGTCGTCGTATACGATGAGCACGTCCCGCCCCTGGTGCATGAAGTATTCGCCCAAGGCGCAGCCGGCGTATGGGGCGATGTACTGCAGGGCGGCGGAGGCGCTGGCGGAGGCGCTGACCACGCAGGTGTAGTCCATAGCCCCCCGGCGCTTCAGGTTTTCTACCAGCTGGGCCACCGAGCTGGTCTTCTGCCCGATGGCCACGTAAATGCACACCACATTCTTGCCCTTTTGGTTGAGAATGGTGTCCACGGCCACGGCGGTTTTGCCCGTCTGCCGGTCGCCGATGATGAGCTCCCGCTGGCCCCGGCCGATAGGGAACATGGAGTCGATGGCCAAAAGGCCCGTCTCCATGGGGGCGTTTACCGGCTGCCGGTCCAAAATGCCGGGGGCGGGGGTCTCCAGAGGCCGGTGGTCCTGGGGGTGGATGCGCCCCTTGCCGTCCATGGGCACGCCCAGCGCGTCCACCACCCGGCCCAGGTACTCGTCCCCCACGGGGATGCCGGCGGTGCGCAGGGTGCGGCGGACCATGCTGCCCGCGCTGACCTCCTCGCCGTCGCCGAACAGGATGCAGCTCAGCCCGTCCTGACGCAGATCCTGCACCATCCCCCGCACGCCGGAGGAGAACACCAGCACCTCGCCGTACTGGGCGTGGTCCAGGCCGGTGACGGTGGCGATCTCGCTGTCCACGGTGACGACGGTGCCGATCTCCTCCGGCTCGGCGGACAGCTCCCACTCCTCCACCGCCTGGCGCATGAGGGGGATGATGTCGTTCTCCCCCGGCTGGAGCTGGCGCAGATAGTCCTGAAACTGGCGCACCCGGCCGTCCGGGGTCCAGTCGTACACGTCCGAGCCCACCTGGAGCCGGAAGCCGGAGCGCAGCGATTCGTCCAGCGCCCAGTTCAGCGGCACCTCCCGCTGATAGGTCCGGGTGAGAAACTCCCCGAAGCGCCGGACCTGCTCCGGCGTGGGCTGGGAGGCGCTGCGCAGCTCGGCGGTGAGGCGGCTTCTATCGGCTCTCATTCCGCTTTCCTCCTTCTGCCAGGTCTAAAAACTGGTCGAAGGGGTCCTGCCGGAGAGCCAGGCGCCGGGTGGCCTCCTCCGCCAGCCGGCGCAGCTCCTGCTGGGAGTCCCGCAGGGCCTGGTCCCGGGCGCGCTCGGCCTCGGCCTGGGCGCGGGCCACGAGCTGCTTGGCCTGGGCCTGGGCCTGGTCCAGCTGCTCCTGGGCGGACTGGGCCGCCGCCTGCTGGGCGCGGGCGCGCTCCTGGCGGATTTCCTCCTCCGCCCCCTCCAGCTTCTCCCTGTACTCGGTGTGGATTCGGTCGGCCTGGGCTAGCTTGTCCTGAGCCTGCTCGTCCAGCTCCCGATAGTGCGCCTCCCGCTTGGCCATGAACTGCTTTACCGGCTTGTACAGCAGAAAATACAGGCCGCCGGCCAAAATCGCTAAGTTCATCCAGTGCAGCAGAATCTGCTGGGGGTCAATATTCAAGGGCCATGGCATTTTGAAGCGCCTCCTTTGTTACAGCACGAAGATAATCAGGATGACCACCAGCAGAGCGTAGATGATGGCCGTCTCGATAAACACCAGGCCCAGCATCAGCGTGGTGCGCACCTTGCCCTCCGCCTCGGGCTGGCGGGCGATGCTTTCGGCGGACTTGGCGGTGGCCAGGCCCATGCCCACCGCGCCGCCCGCGGCGGCCACGCCCACGGCGATGCCCGCGGCGATGGCCTTCAGGCCGATGGTGGAGCCCTCGTCCTCCTGGGTCTCGGCCTGGGCGGCAGGGTCGTGGGCGGCGGGAGCGTCCGCCGCGAAGGCGGGGGCCGCCAGGGTCAGCGCCAGCAGCAGCGCGCCGCTGAGGGTGAGAATCCGTTTGAGCAGCTTATTCATGAGAAAAACCTCCTGTTGTGTCGTTTTATTTTATATGGTATGGCGCGGCGGCTTACGCCCCACGGGTCCGCTTGGGCTTGGGCGGCGCGGGCTCGGACACCTCGCCGTAGTACATGGACGTGAGCATGGTCAGCACATAGGTCTGAATTACCGCGTGGAGCAGGGTGAACAGCACGCCCACAACGACCGGCAGCACAAAGCTCAAGTTAATATAATAGTATACCAGCTCCGTCACCAAAAGGCCGCTGAGCAGGGCGCCGAACAGCCGGAAGCTCATGGAGATGGGCAGGGAGAACTCCTTCAGCGTTTTGCCCACGCCCTTCACGCCGTTGGCGGCCACGCCGCCGGACAAAATCACCAGGTAGGACAGGGTGCCCAGGGCGATGGCGGCGTTTACGTCGGACAGGGGGGCGGGCAGGGTGATGGGGTGGCCGTTCACGGTGACGGCCTGGACGCCCAGCAGCTCGAACAGGGTGCCCACGAAGATGAACGCCCCGGCGGCGAAGATGTACGCCCCCACAAAGCGGTAACGGTGGGGACTGCTGCCCTTGGCCATGCCGTCAAACAGGCCCACCGCCTCCTCCAGCGCCAGCTGGAGCCGCCCCGGCACATACCGAAACCGGGGAATGGCGAAGATGCGGATGAGGGCGGCGGCCAGCAGCAGAACCGCCGTCACCAAAAACGCGGAGATCAGGCCGGGATTGACGGCCTTCCAGCCCAAGAGGCTGATTTGATTGACATCGTGGAGCACTGCGTCCCGCATGGTCTCCTGGACGCTCTCCGCCCGGACGGCCGGCCCCGCCGCCAGCGCCCCGGCCAATAGGAGCACCACCACCACAAGCCACACGACTAAGCCCTTTTTGTGTTGCTTCATCTATGCATCCCTTCTCTCAATATTCTGCGCGCCCGCAGGGCGAGCGGGCGGGCCAGCTTCCTCCTTATTGTAGCACCGCTGTCAAGAGGCTCCGGCCCGCCAAAGGGGAGGAAAAAAGAACAAGGCGGCTGTCAAAAAGTGTACCTTTTGACAGTCGCCTTACACTTACGGACTATACCACAAGATTTGGCGAAATGCAATAGGC